>Ga0105054_10000884_pt1 | contig 48931 bp, 45 predicted proteins | sample BON02_FD_78091 | JGI IMG/M metagenome (GOLD analysis project Ga0105054, IMG submission 78091) | Freshwater microbial communities from Lake Bonney liftoff mats and glacier meltwater in Antarctica - BON-02 (megahit assembly) | ecosystem: Environmental > Aquatic > Freshwater > Ice > Glacier...
ACTTGCCGAAAATCAAACCCCCTCCAGCCACCAAACGTAGGTCGAGTTTTTTAATACCCGGTATGCTATTGAGCAATAAACCCTCGAAATGCTGCACGCCACGCAGTGAAACCGACTGATCGGTGACTATTTCGAAAAAGTTGAGCATATTAAAAAGCTGCTTATACTTAAAAAAAGTCTCGTTACCCGGGGCAACATCCAGCAAAGGATATGGCAAACGGCCCAAAACTGCACTTCCCGAAATATTATATTCTCCCCATCCCAAAAAACCCGTTTTCAAGTTTTTGGAGATGTTAAAACCTGCCTTTTGAAAATTAAAGCTGCCACCCAATACATTTCGGAAGCCATTTTCGAAATTTACAACATATACCGCACGGTAGTTTCGGCGCACTGTTCCACGATCGTTGCCATTAATCAATAACTCCTCACCTGGCGCCCAACGCAAGGATGTTTGCAAGGACGTCAGCGTCCAGCCATTGGCTAAGGGGCTAATGGGTAATTCAGGCTGCGTTTTATAGGCAAACACAAAATTGCCCACCGCCTCACTCACCTTATGCTCGAAACTTACTGAGGCCGTCAGGTATTTCCTCAAATCTCCAGAAATCCAGACGCTATGCATGCGGGTGGCTAAAAAACGATCGAGCAAACCCAATTGCGCCGTGGCGGCAAAGGCTTGTGTTGATACGCTCATCACCTTGTTATCGGCCAGATAGGCCTGGTCGATACCCATAGCTTCTAGGTCGTTTTTGTACTGATACCCCACAATCGCCCATTTCTTCCGGTCAAGGAAATGTTCGACCTGAAAAAATTGTTTTAACCGATCATCGCGTACCCCGTAAGCCAAGTAGCCCTGCCATATGTACCTTTTGCTGAAGAACCGGTTGGTTTTTATACCGAGACGAAAACGATTGCCTTCGACGGGGTTCTGTCCGTAAAGGAATAAATAGGGGCCAAAATCGACTTTTCCAGCCCGATAAAAGCCTGAAAAAGCGAGTTTTGCCAACTCCGCCATGCCTTTAATGGGGCCATACCGTTTTACCGAATCCACAACTTCCGACATACGCCGTTCTCTTTCGGTTGGTGGCGTGTGGCGGTTCTCCTCCCAAAAAGCTGCATCCATGTCAAAGGCATCCACAGCTATATCAATAGGTTTGTCGAAGAAATAACCAGACTTCGGCTGATTCACAACCATATTCCGGTTGGTCATTTGCACATAGGCCACAGCGCCGAAGATGATTTCAGTGATATCGCCAAAGTCGATGTACATCTCCAACTTGGCCGGCAACCACGGACCAGCTGCAGTTTGTACGAGCTCTTGTTTTATGCTGAGCTTGTCGATATAATTAATATTCGCCTCATCGGGTGTTTCGATTTCAATACTGCGCAGTGCAAAAACTTCATCCTCGATATACATAACCCCTGAAAAAGCCAGGTCTTTGGGGCGTTTGGGTTTAATTTTTATTGCATAAATTTTTTCACCCCGCTCGCCATAGCTGCTGTCGATAAGATAATATTCATAATACAACCGCCCCTCGCCCGCCAAAGGCGACACGAACAACTTATCGAAAATGGGGACCCAATCTTGGTAAAAGTTGAAATCACGAAAGCTCGAACCCATCATTTGGGCAACAAATTCTCCGTCTTCAAGGCCAACGCCATCTAGTCGTGAAGCCCGAATATTCTCCTTACGGCGGTACGGATTGGCATTGTAATAAAAATCAGAGATGGACTCCGAAAAAAACAACGGCAAAAGGTAACGTTGCTCCCCGTCATGCATCATTTTGAGGCTATCGAACAAAGTAACAAAGGGCTTCATCAGCCTTTTATCTCGTACCCGGTCGCTGACCTTGTCCATATCCACCTCGAGCTTGGTATAACTCTCGTATTCAAAAGCACTCAACTGGCGGCGGTCATTGAGGTCGCGTTTGCGCCAAACTCCCCGCAAAATGCGGAAAGCTGGGTTTTCGCCGGCGCGTATCACCACTTCTCCCAATTGTGCAATGTTGGGCTCGAGTTTAAAGGTTATGGTTTGGTTGTCCGATTTGCGGATGTAGACCGACTTCTCCAAAAAGCCCACCACTTTTACGGTCAGGGAATCGCCTACTCGCCGCGTTTTAAGGGTGTATTTGCCGTCGATATCGGTCGTAGTACCACTGGTGGTTCCCTTAAAATAAACGCCAGCAAAAGGAATAGGCATAGCATTGCCGCCGTCTACTACCTGACCCTTGATAATGAACTCGGGACCGACTAGGTTGGTAACTTTAATATTGGTTTGTGGGAGGGGCAGGTTGCGGATTTTGTCTTGCGCTATAAGCTCACCAACCGATGCCCCAGAAAAGCACAGCAGGAGAAGCAAACGAATACAAAAAGCAAAAAATCGCGCGCCAGGAGTATACAAGATGTTGCAAAATTAGTTTTGTTCTTCAGCCCGACCAACTTTGTGCCTTAAAATGCCAGCAGATGTGCCAAAATACCCGCTAAAGGGTATAAAACCCTGCGCTGACCACCGAAAAGTTATGCCAATGAGCCCTCTCCCAACAATAAGGCTCCGCTACTGTGGCTAATCTCTACCCAACCATCTTCCAATACCTGATTGCTTGTCCCGATTCGTTTCCCAATTTCGAGCCATTCGTTGGTCAAGGGGTACAGCAAATTTGTTGTCGTGATTCCTTCTACGCGGCCTACCGGCATAAGTGAGAGTATCGTTCCGGCGGCATACCATTTGCGGAAATAAAGGGGCAATTGGTAAACCCGGCTGTGGTCATCGATGAGACTAAGCTGAATTCGGCCTGCATATTTCACCAAATTACTAAAATTAGCGTAGGTATGATCGAAGCGCTGACCCGTAGCCCATACCACATTTGCGGCGTGGTGACCTGCTTCGAGCAAGTAATCGATCCCTTTTTCGAGGTCTGTTTTTTCTTGGTCGGGTCGGTGCAGAACCAATAACGGTTGTTGCGAAACGATGTGTTGCTCTAACTGCTGGGTAGAGTCGAAATCACCCAAAACGGCATCTACTTTGATGCCCCGCAACACCAGCCGATCGATGGCACCATCCAGCGCCAGCACAAAAGGGCTCCACTCTAACAATTGCCCCAAAAGCTCATCGCTGCACGCTGCCCCATTGGCTACGATGAGGGCGGGTTCTTGCTTATCGCGGACGATGTGGTGGCTGGACATTTTATAAGCGTTTTAGGTTCAAAATTGTAGGCGTTGGATGCTCTCGTCAAAACTAAAATATTTTATGCAGTTAGTAGCCGTCAAAACCCGTTCTAAGCATGCGGTCGAAAAAACAATATTTTGGAACAAAAAATGACTGGTCCCTTAATTTCACGAAGAAGGGCTGCGTTTTTGTTTCAATAAACCAGGCCACAACATAAAAGCAGAAACTAGCATGAGCACCTGCCCTAATAGTAAAAAGAATGCGTTTTGCATTTGATCAGCAGTATCTGGAATACGTAGGTCAAAGCTCATTTTTTTGGTCTAAATCAAGTCGGTAAATTTTTGATTGATCACTGCTTAACGTTTCCTTGCGTATCCAAATAGGTATAGAATCTGCAGCATGCAGCTGATGAAGTAAAACGCTCTATTGCCTGATATTTGGGGCTTCACCTTGGTTAATGCTGAAAACAAATCGCTTTAAGTATTCCCGCATACTAAACTCACATATGAAATGAAAGGACACCGATTCGCTACCCTATCTTCTTCTGCTTACTTGTTTTTTTGATGACTAATTCACGCTGCTCGAGGGTGCCGGAAATTTTAGTTAATGCACTATCTGGCGTTCATAGCGCCAAAATATTGCCGAAAGCAACCGTTAACAAAACTAGGCCTACAAGAAACTGTATAAACGAGCAGAATCTATTTTCGAAATTAGCCATAGGAGCCACGGCTTCAAAAATGCACAGATATACACTCCCTCCAAGTTAAGTATGTCGCTTTCTTCGGTTGGAGAATACCAGCCAAAACACTCCAGCCGTAACATTCCGTTTGGCCTTTTGCCCAAAAGTCAGTAAACGCACCCCTTCATATAAAACTTTTCTCCATACAAACAGTTATACTACCACAGCACCGGAAGGGTTCAGGGCCATAAGCCTAAGCGGCAGCTTCATCCACCGCTTTTAACTACCTTTGCCTTAAGTTTTTTCTATGCAACCTATCAAAGGATTTAGCAAACTCTCGAAAGAAGGAAAAATCGAGTGGATTGCGACCCAATTTTTTAAAGACCCCGAAGCGGCGTATCATACCCTATCGAGCTATTGGCACGCCGATTCAGCTGTTCAAAAGCAGCACGATGAATTCATCGAAAATACGCTCACCAACTTCTATATGCCTTATGGGGTATCGCCAAACTACCTCATCAATGGGCGTTTGTATGCCATTCCTATGGTCATCGAAGAATCATCGGTGGTAGCAGCTGCCAGCAAAAGCGCTGCCTTTTGGCTGAGCCGCGGTGGATTTAAAACAACGGTATTATCTACCAAAAAAATAGGTCAAGTACACTTCATCTGGCATGGTGATGGCGACAAACTGCGCGCATTTATGCCCGAGCTGGAGGCCAAATTAATCCAAGGTACCGCAGCGCTTACCGCCAATATGCGACAAAGAGGTGGGGGCATCACCGGCATTAGCTTACGAGACAAAACCCTCGACGAAGCCGGATATTACCAGCTTCACGCCACTTTCGAGACCATGGACGCCATGGGCGCTAACTTCATCAACTCCAATCTCGAAGAATTTGCGCGCATCCTACGACAGGAACTGGCTACCGACGCCCGTTTTACAGCCGAAGAGCGCGATGTGACCATCGTTATGTGCATACTCAGCAACTACACCCCCGAATGTTTGGTGCGTTGCGAGGTAAGCTGTCCGGTAGAACAGCTCGCCGACGGCGATGATTACACCAATGAAGAGTTTATCGAAAAATTTACCCGCGCCATACGTATCGCCACCTTAGAGCCATACCGCGCCACTACCCACAACAAGGGCATCATGAACGGCATTGACGCTGTAGTTTTGGCTACCGGCAACGATTTCCGGGCTGTGGAGGCCTGTGCACACACCTATGCCGCACGTGATGGCCAGTACCGGTCGCTTACCCGGGTAGATGTAAACAACGGCATCTTCCGCTTTTGGCTCGATATTCCCTTGGCTTTGGGTACGGTAGGCGGCTTAACGGGCCTACACCCCATGGTAAAGTTCTCCCATGAACTGCTCGGCAACCCCAATGCCGAAGAGTTGATGCAAATCACGGCCGCAGTAGGCCTGGCACAAAACTTTGCCGCGGTAAAGTCGCTGGTTACCACAGGCATTCAGAAGGGGCATATGAAAATGCACCTGCTCAACATTCTCAACCAATACCTCGCTACCGACGACGAAAAAGAACGCGCAAAAGTATATTTCAGCGATAAAGTAATATCACACCAGTCGGTAGGCGAATACCTGAGCAAATTACGGAACCCAAATCCCACTGCCGTCACACCTAAACCGGGTGCTGCCGGTCTGTAAAATAGATGTCTCCTTACTACGCCCACGGCAAACTACTCCTCAGCGGAGAATACCTGGTGATGGATGGCGCCAAAGCTTTGGCTTTGCCTACCAGCATGGGGCAGTCCTTGCATGTGCAGGAGTATGAAGGCCACAGTATCCGCTGGCAAGCCCTCGACTGCCATGGCAAAATTTGGTTGGAAGCCTATTTTGCTCCCGATACCCTCGATATGATCAGCAGCGACGATGTGCGTAAGGCGCAAAGTCTGCAAAAAATGCTGCGCAACGCTAAAAAACTGTCCCCTGGCTTCCTCTTACAAGGCGGCATACGTATCACAACCCAATTACATTTTGAACGGAGTTGGGGCCTAGGCAGCAGCTCTACCTTGGTAGCCCTCATCGCACAGTGGGCTGGAGTAGACCCTTTTGCCTTGTTCGACACCAGTTTAACCGGTAGCGGTTATGATGTAGCCTGCGCACTGCAACAAAAACCTATCTTTTACCAACGCATAGCTGGTAAACGTCAGGTGGAAGCAATACACTTCAAGCCTCCTTTCGCCAAACAATTGCGCTTTGTTTATTTAGGCGAAAAGCAGCTCTCCAGCGACGAGGTAAGGCAATATAAAAGCCGACCGAAACCCAGTCAGGAACAAATCGACAGAATTACCGGGATAAGCGAAGCCCTCGTTAGCTGTAGCTCGTTATCCGATTTTTCCGCGCTGATTCAAGAGCATGAAACCATTTTGAGCGCTGTTTTACACCGTCAACCCGTTGCCCAAACCCGTTTTGTGGGTTATCCTGGCGCCGTAAAATCGATGGGTGCTTGGGGCGGCGATTTTGTGCTTGCCACAGCGCCAGATGCGAAAACTGCCGATGCCTGGTTGGCAGCAAATGGCTATTCCACCGTACTACATTACGATCAACTTTTTGCATGAGCTTCGAAGCGGACTACACACAATGGTTAAAAACGGCAGGTAAACTCCGCTGGCAAAGCCCATCTAACATTGCATTGGTAAAATATTGGGGGAAAACAGGCTTTCAGATGCCAGCCAACCCCTCCCTAAGTTTTACGCTAAAAAATTGCTTCACCGACACCCAGCTGGAATGGTCGCCACGGAAGGAAAAAGCCGCTCAACTTGCTTTGTTTCTCGATGGCAATCGCAACGAGAAGTTTGAACAGAAAGTCGCCAAATTCCTACGCCACATTCAGGAATACTTGCCTTTTCTACCCGATTTCGACCTCAACATCCACACCACCAATAGCTTTCCGCATTCGAGTGGTATCGCCTCCTCTGCTTCGGGCATGAGTGCTTTGGCGCTGAATTTATGCGGCATGGAAGCTCACGTTGCTGGCACGGCAGATGCAGGGCCTGCTTTCCTTCAAAAAGCCTCTTTTCTAGCACGTATTGGTTCGGGAAGTGCTTGTCGTTCGATTTATGGCGGCTTGGTGAGCTGGGGAAAACACCCAGATTTACCGGCCTCTTCCGACCTTTTTGGCAGCCCATATACCACCAACGTACATCCCGTTTTTCACGACTTGCGTGATGCCGTACTTTTGGTTCATGCGGGCGAAAAATCGGTTAGTAGCACAGTTGGGCATGACCTCATGCACCGCAACCCATTTTCCTCCAAACGTTTTGAAGTCGCCCACGAAAATATCTCCGAGCTACTCCCCCTACTAGCCAACGGGGATCAACATGCCTTTGGCGAACTCATAGAACGGGAAGCGCTGATGTTGCACGCCTTGATGATGACATCGCAACCTTATTTTTTGCTGTTTAAGCCAGAATCTGTGGCCGTTATCGAAAAAATATGGGCCTTTCGCAAACAAACTGGCCTCCCCGTTTATTTTACTTTAGATGCAGGGGCGAACGTACATCTCATTTACTTTGGTGCCGACCATGAAACCGTGAAGTCCTTCATCGACAGCAACTTGGTTGTGCACTGTTCGGAAAAGGGTTATATTTGCGATGAGATTGGTTCGGGCCCACAGCTCATCACCATCTAGTATGATAAAGGAATCACTTTACTACGCCAAAATACTGCTCTTCGGAGAGTATGGTATCATTGAAGATGCCATGGGGCTGAGCATACCTTATAGTAATTATAAAGCCACCTTTTCATTCGACGCGCCCGAAAGCGAAAAGGCACAAAAATCCAACGCCCATCTCCGCAATTACTTGCAGTTTTTGCGCAACCAAGAAACAGAAGGCACATTACCTACGCCCCTTCAACTTGATTTATTTGAGGCCGACATTAACAATGGCATGTTCTTCGACTCCAGCATCCCGCAAGGCTTTGGTGTTGGCAGTTCGGGTGCCCTCGTAGCTGCAACCTATGATCGGTATGCTCTTGAAAAAATAGATGCTAGCGACAACTTGGCAGCAACAGATATCGTGCGCCTTAAAGGCATTTTAGGAGAACTTGAAGCCTATTTTCATGGGCGTTCTTCAGGTATGGACCCATTGATTTGTTATTTGAAGATTCCCATACTCATCAACAGCAAAACCGATTTGGGCAAAGTGAATCTGCCCGAAGAACAATTAGAAGGTGCCGGAGCTATCTTTTTACTCAATACCGGCGAGCCAGGCGAAACCCAACCTTTGGTCAATCTCTTTTTGGAAAGGTTGAAACACGAGGGTTTTCGCAATATGATTCGCAATGAGTTTGTTAAATACAACGACGAGTGTATAAAGGCCTTCGTAAAAGGAGATGTAAAGCCGCTTTTCCGAAATCTGCGTAAACTTTCCCAACTCGCCCTCGATAATTTTAAACCCATGATACCCCATCTGTTCCACGCTTTGTGGAAACAGGGCATCGATACCCGCGCCTACTATCTTAAACTGTGTGGCTCGGGTGGTGGCGGCTATATTTTGGGCTTTACCCAAGACTACGAAAAAGCACGCAAGCTGCTCAAGGATTATGAACTTGAAGTGATATATCGCTTCTAATTCGTGGCCAAATCTCTCCATATTTTTTCGGAAGCGCAAAGACGAAGATTCATCCGCTTTTTGGTCTTTCTGTCGCTCGTACGCTGGTATAATTTACTGGTTGTTGCGCTTGCCCAGTACCTCGCCGCCTATTTTATATTAAACCACGAAGCAGCATGGTACCAAGTTCTGCTCGATTGGCGGTTGTTTTTAGTCGTTAGTTCCACTGGACTCATTATCGCCGGTGGCTATATTATCAACGCCTTTTATGATGTAGAAAAAGACCTCGCCAACCGACCACAGGAAGTCATCGTAGGGCGGATACTAACCAAGGTTTTCGCAATACGCGGCTATTTATTTGTGAATGCGATGGCCTTATTTCTAAGCTTACTCATTCAAAAAGAGCTGTTTTTATTCAACGGGCTTTTTGCGTTTGGCCTTTGGTTTTACTCCCATAAACTCAAAAAGAAGCCACTTTTAGGCAATTTTGCCGCGGCTTCACTTACGGTTGCTGCCTTTTTTGCGGTTTGTGTGTATTACGGTTTCGTCAACCAGGTGCTACTCGTCTATGCCACTTTTATCCTGTTGATCACCTTGATTCGGGAGGTCGTAAAAGACTTGGAAGCAATCAAGGGAGATTTGATATATGGCTATCAAACTTTTCCTGTGGTGTACGGCATACGGCGGACTAAAAAGCTACTGTATGCCCTCATGTTGTGCAGCATACTGCCCTTTTCACTGTTATACGCCACCATTCCGCTCGCCGGTTTATTGTGGTATTTTGGCTTCTGCGCGCTTATGCTGAGTTATGCTGCCTTTCGCATCCATAAAGCGGTTAAGCCCGCGCAATTTGCTCACGTAAATAATTTGCTGAAAATTTTGATTTTGACTGGCGTGGCCAGCATCATTTTGATGTAGGCGATTACATCTTGCTCATCAACTGGACAATGGTGTTTTTGTAGGTAATGCCTACAGGTACTTGGGTGTCGGCAATAAATAGGGTATCGCTACTAAACGAGGATACGTTGTGGATATTCACGATAAATGACCGATGCACCCGCACAAAATTTTCGCCGATAAGTTTTTTCTCAACGGCTTTCATGGTGGAGTGTATCACATAACGTTTAATATCGTTGCCCGCTTTGGCATAAATACATACATAATCGGCCAAGGCTTGCACATATAAAACATCGACAAGCTGTAGTTTTAACCAGCAGGCATCAACTTTCAAGAAGATGTATTGCAGTTCGGTAGGTTTGCCCGCGTTGGGTTTTTTCAACTGCTCTTCCCGCAATTGGAGTGCCTTTTGGCAAGCTTTCAAAAAGCGGGCATAGGTTACAGGCTTTACGAGATAGTCGATGGCGTCATTGTCGAAAGCATCTACCGCATATTCCTTTTTGCTCGACACCAAGATGATCTGAGGTTTTTCGCGCAGTATGCTAATCAGCTCCAAGCCGGTCATGCCGGGCATTTCCACATCCAAGAACAGCAGGTCTGTGCTGTTGGTCATGAGGTAACGATTGGCATCAATGGCGCTCGCACACTCTTTACTCGACGTCAAAAAGTCGGTTTGCTCAATAAATCGTTTGAGCACTTTGCGGGCAAGTATGTCATCGTCGACAATCAGGCAATCCATTGAATATGAGCTGGCTTTATTAGAACCAAATTACACTTTTTTCTGACAGCACCGTGTTGTTTGACCCGCATTATTCGAGAGATTTTTGCAGTTATCTTCTAGCTACTTCCCTTGTTGTTGTCGCACGAGCTATTCATTCGCGACTTATCTTTGAGGCAATGACCGACCACCAGCAACTTACCCTGCCCAATGGGCTGCACATCATACACAAACAAATACAAGGCAGTGAAATCTCCCATTGCGGTTTTATTGTAAATAGCGGTACCCGCGACGAAATGCAGGAAGAGGCAGGGATGGCGCATTTTTTAGAACACATGCTTTTTAAAGGCACGCCGAAACGCCGCTCGTTTCATATTCTATCCCGGCTAGATGTAGTTGGGGGCGACTTAAACGCCTATACCACCAAGGAGCGTACTTGTCTTCATGCTGCTTTCCGTAACGCTTGGTTTGGCCGGGCCTTTGAGTTGATGTGCGACATCATTTACAACGCCAACTTTCCGGAAAAGGAGCTGGAGAAAGAAAAACAAGTCGTCATTGATGAAATAAAACAATACCAGGATTACCACGATGAAAGCCTGCTCGACGACTTTGAAGCGGCACTTTTCGGTAACCAGCCCCTGGCGCATCCCATACTCGGAACCACCGAATCGATAAATAGCTTCGACAGGGAAAAGGTAATCGCCTTTCGTGCACGCCAATATGGCGCCAGTAATATCGCCTTTAGCTATGTAGGGCCGCTCACTTGGAAACAGCTCCTACGCAAAGTACAGCCCATACTCGAAAAATATCCTATCGCCACAGCGCCACCCGCCAGAACGGCTCAATACATCTACAAACCCTTTGTTTTGAGCCAAGAAAAAAATGCCACCCAAGCTTATATTGCTTTGGGCAACCAAGCCTATCCCGCCAACGACCTCAAAAGGGCCGGCATGCTACTTTTGAATAATTTATTGGGTGGCGACGGCATGAATTCGCGGCTTAACCTCAGCATACGCGAGCGCAACGGACTCGTATACAGCATCGAGTCTAATTACACCCCCTATTCCGATACCGGCTTGTGGTATGTATATTTTAGCTGCGACCCAGAGTATACCGCACGTGTAATACGTTTGGTAAAGAAGGAGTTGACCCGCTTACGCGACTTTAAACTCGGCAAAATGCAGTTACATCTAGCCAAACAACAGTTTATTTCCCGTATCGTGATGGCCGAAGAAAGCCGCACCAATCTCATGCTTGCGCTCGGAAACAGCCTCTTCGACTATGGCCGTATCGATACCCTCAGCGAAATTGTGCAGCGTATCGAAGATGTTACCGCCGAAGAACTGCAAGATATCGCCCGGGAAATTTTCGACCCCACACAACTTAGTCAGCTTCAATATATTCCTAAAAACTGATGGACTTTTTTCCCGAAATACTCACCCAATACATCGAAACTCACAGCACTGCAGAAGACCCGCAACTCGCTGCCCTAAACCGTGAAACCCATATCAAACACCAGCTTCCACAAATGGTAAGCGGCCACCAACAGGGTTTGTTACTAGAGCTACTGAGCAGTATGTTGCAGCCGCAACAAATATTAGAGATTGGTACGTTTACGGGCTATTCAGCCATTTGCCTATCCAAGGGATTAGCAGCTGGTGGCCGGCTGCATACCATTGATATCAACAACGAGTTAGAAGGTATTACTACAAAATATTATGACCTAACTGGCGTTTCTGACCGTATTGTGCAATACTTCGGCAACGCTGTGGACATCATTCCCACCATAAAAGGTACTTTTGAGTTGGTGTTTATTGACGCCGACAAGCAGAACTATGCGCGTTACTTTGATCTTGTCATCGACAGGGTGCCGGCTGGTGGCTTCATCCTAGCCGACAATGTGCTGTGGAGCGGCCGCGTGGCTGACGTTAAACACGACAAAGATACCGCCGCCCTACACGCCTTTAACCAAAAGGTACAAGCCGATGATCGGGTGACCAATTTGCTGCTTTCGGTAAGAGATGGACTCCTGCTAATACGTAAAAATTAAAAATGATGATCAGGAATATCCTTTGTTTACTGCTTTTACCTGCCTTGCTTTGGGCACAACCCACCCCGGAAAAAAAGGCATACGTGACACAATATAAATATTTTGCCATCGAAAACATGCACCGCACCGGCGTTCCTGCCAGCATTACATTGGCACAGGGCTTATTGGAGTCGGGCGTGGGTAAAAGCCCATTAGCGACCGAAGCCAACAACCACTTCGGCATCAAGTGTCACAAGGAATGGTCGGGACCCACTTTCATCATGGATGACGATGAAAAAAATGAATGCTTCCGGAAATACGATCAAGTGCTCGACAGCTATCTCGACCATGCCGCTTTTTTGAAATCGCGCCCACGCTATAGCGATTTATTCACGCTCGATATCACCGACTATAAAGGCTGGGCCCATGGCTTAAAAGTATCAGGTTATGCAACCAACCCTAATTATGCGCCACTATTGATTAAACAAATCGAAGAGCTAGAGTTAAGTGCTTTCGACCGCGTAACGGTAGCCGAGCTTAAGTCAATGCGGAATAACGAGCCTGGCATGCCTTTACCGCCTCCAGTTACTTTTGCCGAGTCACCTGCAAAAGCTAAGAGCGACGACTGTAAACCGGGCATTTTCAAATACAACGGCATCAAAACTATTTGTGCCAAAGCAAGTGAAAGTCCACTGGCCATCGCAGAACGTGCAGGCGTTTATCCTTGGCAAATTTTAAAATACAACGATATCGAAACCGATATTCGTTTTGCGGAAGGCGATAAAGTATATCTCGCAGCCAAGAAAAAAAGCGCGAAAATAGCTGAACACATCGTAAGCGAATACGAAAGCCTACGCGATATCTCCCAGCTTTATGGCATTAGCATCGAAGCGCTGCGCCGGAAGAATCAATTACGCCCAGGTGAAGAACTCGCTGTAGGTGAAATTGCATTGCTCAAAAACAAACGCGCCGACAGGCCTAAAGTCCGCAGCAGCGAAGAACTACAGGCGTTAATTGCTGAACGCGACCGCAAAGCTGCCGCCTTACAGAAGCCAGATGCCCCGGTGGTAGTCAAAAAACCTACGCCTCCCCAACCACGAATCCCGGTAGCGCAACAGAAAGTCGGCACAAGCATGAGCGTTACTGCAACCGTTGTGCCGAAAGTAGATAGTTCGGCTGTCGTCACCAAAACAGCAGAAACAGCCTTGCCGGCAATCTCAAATCCCGAATTAAAGCCTGGAACGGAAGTGGTTTTCCCAGGTAAGCCCAAAGAAGAGATTGCGAACGACCTACCTGAAATACCCACTACTACCGCTGCACCTAAAAAGCATACGGTAATTAAAGGCGACACCATGTTTAACATCTCCCGGCGTTACGGCATAAGTGTAGACAAGTTGAGAACCCTCAACTCACTTACTGCCAACGACATTAAACTGGGCATGGAGCTCATTGTATCGGAATGAGACCACGCGTATACGTTCACGGCAAAACATTCGTCCCTTATCTTGATGTCAATACCATTGACGCCCGCTTAAGTAGTTTGGGCGAACAACTCGATAGAGATTTCGATGGGCGCGACCCCCTTTTTCTAGCGGTGCTGAATGGCTCCTTTATGTTTGCCAGCGATTTGCTGAAAAAGGTAACCATACCTTGTGAGATCAGTTTTGTGAAATTGGCCAGTTATAGCGGCATGCATAGTAGTGGCGCTGTAACCAGTTTAATCGGGCTAAGCGAAAATTTAAAAGACCGCCATGTGGTGGTGTTGGAAGATATTGTGGATACAGGTAATACGATGGTCAAATTACTTCCGGCTATTGAAGCACTTAATCCAGCCTCGGTATCTCTTTGCACCTTTTTGTTGAAGCGGGAGGCGCTAAAGCATTCGATTGAACCCGAATATGTGGCTTTTGAAGTGCCTGAGATTTTTTTCTTGGGTTACGGCCTAGATTACGATGGCCAAGGCCGGAATTTGCCTTGTTTGTATCGATTGGCGGCCGATTAGACGCGTAGTGTCAAAGAAAAAGCGTTTTAATGGTGTTTCTCCTAGAGATATTCAGCACCAACACCCTATAGGAGTTTTCAGCTGGCAGTTGAATGCAGCCAAACCGTACTTTGAGTCCTCGTGGACGGATTAAGTCTTCCTTTTATTTCGGCGAAACAATTGGTGCTTCAAGGTAGTCTTCAACTACATTTGCGTTGCTCGTGCCATGTGCATTTGCACCTGTTTTAGCTTTTCAACGGGCTGATTATTTACACTCCAAGTAAATTTAGTGCGCATTCTTGTACTTCAAATGAACACAGGTACAACATTCTGTTTGTGCAAATTCGGTTAAACAGTGCTGTTCGGCCGGTTCAGATTGGCAAATAACCGATTTTTGGCCAAATAATCGTATTTTTGCACCTTCATTACCAATTTGTTATGCTGAACATCGTACTTTTTGGCCCTCCCGGCGCGGGAAAAGGCACTCAGTCGCAAAAGCTGATTGAACAATATAAGCTGATGCATCTATCTACCGGCGACCTACTTCGTTCGGAAATTACCGACGGAACCGCGTTGGGGTTAGAAGCCAAAAAGCGCATGGACCAAGGCATTTTGGTTCCAGATGCCGTAGTAATCGGTATGATTGATAGCAAACTAAACGCCAATAAAACGGCTGCTGGCTTTATTTTCGATGGCTTCCCGCGCACTATTGCCCAAGCGGAAGCACTCGATCAGTTATTGGCTAGTCACGGTGAAACAATCGGCTGTATGTTGTCGTTGAAAGTCACCGAGGCAGAGCTCACCAAACGCCTGCTGCTTCGTGGTGCAGCATCGGGTCGCCCCGACGATGCCAATGAAACAGTGATTCGCAAACGTATACACGAATACGAAAACAAAACTGCTCCTGTTGCCGGCTATTATGCTAAGCAGGGCAAACTCACCGAAATAGATGGCGTTGGTGCCATCGACAGCATATTCGGCGCGCTTTGCGCCGCTATTGCTTCCACCTGTTAAGTTAAAATACCCCATGGCCGAGAGTAACTTTGTGGACTACGTAAAAATCTGCTGCCGTTCTGGTAAGGGCGGAGCTGGTTTTATGCATTTCCACCGCGACAAAATCACGGCAAAAGGTGGTCCAGATGGTGGCGATGGTGCCCGTGGCGGTAATATTGTGCTGCGTGGTAACAATCAGCTGTGGACCTTGCTGCACTTAAAATTCCGCAAACACGTCATTGCTGACGATGGTCAGTCTGGTTCATCGGGCCTAAAAACCGGTGCGATGGGCAAAGACGAAATACTAGAGGTTCCCATAGGCACCGTAGCACGTGATGCTGAGACCGGTGAAGTCGCTTTTGAAATCACAGAACATGGCCAAGAGCAAATATTGGTACAGGGTGGTCGCGGCGGACTAGGTAACCATCATTTCAAATCGCCCACCAACCAAACACCCCATTATGCCCAACCCGGCGAAGGCGGTAAAGAGGAGTGGAAAATCCTTGAGTTAAAACTCCTCGCGGACGTAGGCTTGGTAGGTTTCCCAAATGCCGGAAAAAGCACGCTTCTCGCCAGCATTACAGCTGCCAAACCCGAAATAGCCGATTATCCATTCACCACCTTGGTGCCCAACTTAGGTATTGTTCCATACCGCGACTACCGCTCATTTGTAATGGCCGATATCCCGGGTATAATCGAAGGTGCGCACGAAGGCAAAGGATTAGGTCATCGCTTTTTACGTCATATCGAGCGGAACAGCGTTTTACTGTTTATGATACCGGCCGACACCAACGACATTCAAGCCCAGTACCAAATATTGTTGAATGAGCTGGAGCAGTTTAATCCTGAGCTCATCCACAAGCAGCGTTTGCTGGCCATCACCAAAGCCGATATGCTCGACGAAGAACTCATGGCTGAGATGAAAGAAACGGTACCCACCGGCGTGCCTTCCATTTTCATTTCCTCCGTATCAGGTTATAATCTGCTGCAGCTGAAGGATATGTTGTGGAAGACCATTAACGGCTAATTAACAGCTTTAAACGGTTTGCCGCGGCTTGAGCAGTAGGGCAATTTCCGCTGCCAGCAAGCCTTGGGCATGTACCGCGTAAAATGCCAGTGCACTGTCTATTTCTTGAACTACATAAGCACGGCCCACGCTTTCATAGAGATAGTAGTGCCTGTAATCTATCAACCAATTCGTCAGCGGGTAGTCGGAGGCCACTATTTTTTCGAGTACTTCCAGCTTACGCTCTCGGGTAGTTTCGTGCCATTCCGAGGAAGCTGGATCAAAAAAAGTACGCAAGGTCCTGTGGTTCCAAGGGCCATTTTTACCGAAAAGGGCATCGGCACGGTAGTGATAATGTAGCTTTTTCATCTGAAAATTGATTTTATTAGCCAAGCTACTGCGTGACAGTGACAACCTATGTCAAAGTTATGCTTTCGGTCAAAAGTGGATAAATGCTCCTTATTCTACCAGAAATGCAGACCACTCCGTATTTTTAATGCAACAACCTTATGGACCCACGACAGCTACGCATATCCGATTTCACTTATACCCTTCCCGTAGAACGTATCGCACAACAGCCCCTCGAAAAGCGGGACGACGCGCGTATGTTGGTTTATTCGAAAGGCCACATCCGCGACAATCACTTTCAAGAGCTGCCAGATTTGTTGCCAGCGCAAAGTCTCTTGCTTTTCAACAATACCCGGGTGGTGCGTGCCCGACTGCTTTTTCCAAAAACCAACGGCGCGACCATTGAGCTGTTTTGCCTAGAACCACTGGCCCCTACCGCAGAGATACAACAAGCCATGTTACAAACCGGAGAGGCCAACTGGTTATGTTTAGTGGGCAACAATCGCCGCTGGAAGGAGGGTGTACTATTATTAAGCGCTGGTGGCATTCAACTGTCCGCCGAAAAGGTCGAAAAAAGGGGAGATGCCTACGAAATACTCTTTAAGTGGACACCCAGCACCCTTACTTTTGCTGAGTTACTCGAAAAATTGGGGCACATCCCATTGCCCCCCTATATGAAACGGCCCGATACAGCGACAGATGCCGAAAGGTACCAAACTGTTTTTGCCCGTTTTGATGGCTCGGTTGCCGCACCAACAGCCAGTTTACATTTCAGCAAAAAAATACTAACCACCCTAGCAGAGAAAGGTATAGCAAGTCAGGAGCTCACCCTCCACATAGGAGCGGGCACATTCAAACCGGTGAAAGCCAAATCCATGGCCGACCACGACATGCACCGCGAAGAAATGTTGTTGGACGCTGGCTTAATCGACCGCTTATTGTCACATCAGGGCCCCATTGTGCCCGTGGGCACCACGGCTTTGCGTTGCCTCGAAAGTTTATATTGGTTGGGCGCATTACTTTATCTACAACCAGAAAGCAAAGAACTCCCTGAAATTGATCCGTTCACCCCTTACGACACGGTACAAACCGTGGACGTCAAAACTTCATTGTTGACGCTGCAACAATACTTGTCCAAGTCCAGCCAACAACCGCTGCCGGCCTTCACGGCATTGATGATAGCGCCAGGTTACCGATTCCGGTTGGCCCATGGCTTAGTTACCAACTTTCATCAGCCCCAGAGTACACTCCTCTTGTTGGTGGCTGCGGCGATAGGAGCAGATTGGCGCGTACTGTATGAGCATGCCCTCGCTGGCCCCTATCGTTTTTTAAGTTACGGCGACAGCTCCTTGCTTTGGATAAGGCCTGAAAACCGCATCTCATGATGCTCCCTGAAAAAATAAGGGTAGTAGAATTGGCCTCGGTACTTGCCGGTCCAAGTGTAGGGATGTTTTTTGCCGAGCTCGGAGCAGAAGTCATAAAAGTTGAAAACCCAGCCGGAGGCGACGTTACCCGCAGCTGGAAACTGTTGGGCGAAAGCGCCGATGAACAACGTCCCGCCTACTTTTGCGCCGTTAATTGGGGTAAAAAAAGCATCTGCCTCAACCTGAACACCAGCGCCGGCAAAGAACAACTTTTTAGGCTTTTGGCCACAACCGATGTAGCACTCACCAGCTTTAAGCCGGGCGATGCACAGAAGTTTGGACTGAACTGGGAAGTACTACACCGACGTTTCCCGCGCTTGATTTTAGGCGAAATCAGCGGGTACGGCGCCAACAATCCGCGGGTAGGCTACGACGCCACAATACAAGCGGAAGCGGGTTTTACCGGCATCAACGGCTTACCTGGTCAGCTGTTCAAAATGCCGGTGGCTTTGGTCGATGTATTGGCGGCGCACCAACTTAAAGCGGGCGTATTGCTTGCCTTATGGCAGCGGAGCACGGATGGCTTAGGCCGCCAAGTACAGGTGTCGCTCATGCAGGCAGCCATTGCTGCATTAGTTAATCAGGGTGCCAATTATCTGGTGGGCGGCCAGGTGCCCCAACCTATAGGCAACGCCCACCCCAACATTGTGCCTTATGGCCAACCCTTCGTCTGCGCCGATGGCAAAAGCCTAGTTTTGGCGGTGGGTACAGATAAACAGTTCGAGCGCCTATGCCAACTGCTCCAAATAGATGACATGGCGGCTTCAGAAAATTACCAGACCAATGCGGCGCGCGTAAAAAATCGAGTTGCCGTTAATACGCGCCTGGCAGAGGCCTTCCTGAGCCGCAACTCCGATGAGCTCATCCAGGCCTTAGAGAATCAGCACATCCCATTTGGCCGAATGAATACGCTGGCCGAAGTGGCCCAGCTACCCGCTGCACGCGCTATGTTAATGCAAGTAGACCAAATAAATGGCTGGCGGTCGGCTGTTTTTATGCCTGAACCGGCTGCTTTAAGCGCTCCCCCACTTTTGGGCGAACACCAAAATTTGCTCGCTCAGCTCATGGCCCATAACTAATCCATTTTCTTCACCCCCTCGCGGATTTAACGTTTACTGACACTCGATAAACCGCTAAAAATGCCTAATATTGGGGTTCAGAATGAACAATCCGGCCACACAACCCGCCGAACCAGAAGTTATACTGGTCGACGAAAACGACAACCCCATCGGTACAGCACCCAAGCTGCAGGCCCACATCGACGGCGTTTTACACCGTGCTTTTTCGGTATTTGTGTTTAACCGCGATGGCCAGTTGTTGTTGCAACGACGAGCGTTGCACAAATACCACAGCGGCGGATTGTGGACGAACAGCTGCTGCAGTCACCCATCACCAGGTGAAAGCACCCACGATGCTTGTCAGCGGCGCTTGCAGGAGGAAATGGGCTTTGTTTGTGAAGTTGTTCCCGCCTTTTCATTTTTATACCGGACCGATTTCGAAAATGGACTCATTGAGCACGAATACGACCACGTTTTTGTAGGGGAATACAATGAGCAGGTCGTGCCCGATCCGGAAGAGGTGCACGAACACCGCTGGGTGTCGTTTGCAGGCATCGACCAGATGTTGGTGAACGATCCGGAGCAATTCACCTATTGGTTCAAACACGTTTACGACCGCGTAAAAAGCTACCGCACCCAAGCAGGAGGGCATGAAAGTTAGGTTTCCCTCTTTTTTATTGCTTTTACTCCTCGGGCTGAATGCTTGTAAAAACAAGCCCGACACCGAAACGGCAGCCCTAGCTGTGGAGCCGAAACGTTTGTACGGCATCACGATAGATTCGCTACAAGTCGTGGAAGGACAAATCAAAAGCGGCCAAAACCTCAGCGTTTTACTCAATAAAGAAGGGGTAAGTAGCCTGCAGGTATATCAGCTCGTCGATGCCTCGCGGGCCATATTTGATACCCGCAGTATTCGGGTGGGCAATGTGTTTACACTAATCCGCGACAGCAGCAAGGTGCTGTACTGGATTTACGAGCACAACCCCATTACCTACTACATTTGCGACTTCAACGATAGTCTACCCAAGGTCACCCGTTATAACCGTCCCGTAACCATTAAACAGCGCAAAATGGCGGGCATCATCAACAATTCATTGTTCCAAACCGTGCTCGAAAATGGGGGTAGTCAAGAGGTAGCCGTTAGTCTCGCCGGCGTTTTTGATTGGACTGTCGACTTTTTCTCGGTACAGAAAGGTGACCATTTTAAGGTCATTTACGAAGAAAAGCAGGTCGAGGGCAAACCCTACGGTATGGGCCGAATACTCGCTGCAGAGTTTAACCACCGCAACAAAAACAACCTCGCTATTTTGTTTGACAACGGAAAACCGATGCAGTATTACAACGAAAACGGTGAAAGCATGCGGAAACGCTACCTCAAGGCACCCTTGGAGTTCTCCCGCATCAGTTCCCGTTTTTCGATGCGCCGTTTTCATCCTGTACTCAAAAGTTATCGGGCACATTTGGGAACCGATTATGCCGCACCTACCGGCACGCCCATTCGCAGCATAGGCGATGGCACCGTGCTTGAGGCAGGCTACAGGGGCGGAAATGGCAACTTTGTTAAAATCAAACACAACAAAACACATACAACAGGTTATCTGCACATGAGCAGAGTAGCACCAGGCATCCGGAGCGGGTCACGGGTTTCGCAAGGCCAACTCATTGGTTATGTGGGCAGCACCGGACTGGCTACAGGTCCACATTTGTGTTTCAGATTCTGGGAAAATGGCACCCAAGTGGATCCCCGGCGTATTCAAACACCCGCAGCAGACCCCTTACCAGCAGCACAAAAACAAGAATATTTCGTGCTGCGCGACAGTATGCTGGCGCAGTTAGTTAGCATCTCACTGCCGGCTAATTAAAAAAACGCTATGCGTTTTTTACAGAACTGCCGATCTACACCGTTAATAAATGATTTTAACTACTTCAATGCTTATTGTTTCAGGCCAAATGTGTAGTTTGATCCCATGGAATGGGTGAATTGCTCAGCTGAAATTGAAGCGAAGTATTGTCCGAAATGCGGACAACCCACTGGTATCCAGCAGATCTCCTTCCGCCAAGTGGTAAATGATATTCAGTCCAAATTTCTGGGGCTCGACAACCTGCTTATGCGCACCGTTGTAGATGCCACTGTCCGGCCCGGGCAGCTCTTTCAAACGGTCTTAGCAGGTAACCGTCGCCGTTATATCGGCGCTGGAGGATATCTGTTTTTGATGCTTTCATTGATGACTTTGTTATTTGATGTGTTCGAGGTAGATAATAGGACCTTTTTAGGGAACTTTGCCGTGGTAAAGAATGAGAATGCACAGAATTTGACAAGACAACAGGCGTTTTCAGACGGCATCATGACGTTTATTTCGGAATATATTCGGCTCATTTCTTTTTTAATGTTGCCGATTTATGCTGTCTATTCTCGCTTTATTTTCCGTAAATCAAGCCTCAATTTTATTGAGCACATCTCGCTTTTCTGTTACACCCATGCGCACCCCCTGTGGCTGACAATTATTGCCGGGATGTTATTTAAGGCAACAAATATCAATGTTTCGGGCGTTCTTATTTACTTTTCTATTGGTTACAGCCTTTGGCTTTTTATAGATTACTTTAAAATGTACCCGCCCTGGAAACGCCTACTCAAAGCAATTCTCGTCCAAGTATACGCTTTATTGACGCTGGGTTTAATTGGTATAATTGCTGCTTTGGTTTTTGTCTTATCCACCCAGTCATAGCTTGTTTTTTTATAGGTTTCAAACAATTTGATGCCGCAAGTGGTCTTACTAGGGTGACAACTTCATTGAAACCGTGATTACTGGCGATACTTCTATTTGTGACGTGCTTCAGGCTTCGCCATTGGCGCTGGAATTACTAAAATTAGCCGGAGTGCAGCAAGTCCACATCGATCGTTGTGACCGACTCGAAGAGGCGGCCAAAGATGCTGGCGTATCCTTGTCGGCCATTTTACTAGCACTCAACCGCGAAATACATCCCACCACTTTTGATGGTGGGGCTTATTTGGGTCTGGATCCACAGCTCATGATGGACTTACTGCGCAGTCAGCACCATGATTTCATCGACAAACGCCTCCCACATCTCGAACTCCTTGCCCGACGCTTGCAAAACGACGTCTTAAATCAGCAGGCCATGCTCGCCGATATTCTTCCCGTCTTGCTGCAACTGAAGGCGAGTTTGTCTCAACATATACTCGAAGAGCAGGGCGAGCTTTTCACTTATGTCGAACAACTTTTGGCTTATCTGCATAAAAACCAAGGTAAAAAAGCACTCATTGATGTAATGGCACAACCGTCGCCAGTACACCACCTCATCCGCAGCGATGAGGACGACTTATTGTTCGATCAATTGCGCCATTTAACAGTAAATTATCAGCCTCCAACGGGTGCCAGCTTGATGTTACGCCATTTTTTCGCTGAACTCGAACGATTCGAGCACGACTTACAAAAACACGAAAATGCCGAGTTCGAAATACTACTTGGTCAGGTGATTACACTTGAAAATTCTGTTTTAGCACGCTTATAACTCGTGAAAAGCCGCTAAGAAAAACCCAAACGCGGTTCGAAAGCACTTCTTTTCCACTTCCATTGGCTTGGAGTATATCCGCCATTTTATACCCCCTGCCCGTAAAAAAAACCTATTTTTGCCTAGCACAAGTTTAGTCATATGGAAGAATTGCTTGCTCGTTTTGAGCACAAGGCCCCCGAAATTGTTTTTGAATGGAAGGATGCCGAAACAGATGCCGAAGGCTGGGTAGTTATCAACTCCCTACGTGGTGGCGCTGCCGGCGGTGGTACCCGGATGCGTAAAGGTCTTGATCGCCGCGAAGTTGAATCGCTGGCCAAAACCATGGAAGTGAAATTCACCGTTAGCGGGCCAGCCATTGGAGGCGCTAAGTCGGGCATCAATTTTGATCCGGCCGATCCCCGTAAAAAAGAGGTTTTACAGCGCTGGTACAAGGCAGTGATGCCCCTTTTGAAAAATTATTACGGCACCGGGGGCGACCTCAACGTGGACGAAATACATGAGGTTATACCGATTACTGAAGCTTATGGCCTCTGGCATCCGCAAGAAGGTGTTGTAAACGGCCACCTCAATGTGCCCGAAGGTGAAAAAATCAAACGTATTGGCCAGCTCCGCTTGGGCGTCTCTAAAGTGGTGGAAGATGCTAGTTTTAGTCCCGACCTCACCCGGAAATATGTGGTTGCCGACATGATCACGGGTTATGGCGTTGCCGAAGCGGTCCGCCATTATTATGTGAACAAGGGCATTTCCATGGAAGGCAAAAAAGTGCTGATACAAGGTTGGGGCAATGTAGGCGCAGCCGCAGCCTGGTATTTAGCCCAAGAAGGGGCGGTGATCACCGGTATCATCGACCGTGACGGAGGCCTGATGCAACCCAATGGCCTAGATTTCGCGGCTATTACCCGCCTTTTCCTTGAAAAAGACGGCAACAAACTAAAAGCGAAAAATATCATACCGTTTGCTGAAGTAAACGAGCGCATTTGGGACATGCCTTGCGACATCTTTATACCCGCTGCCGCGTCGCGTTTAGTTACCCATGACCAGGTTGAACGCCTCGTCAAGGTTGGACTCGAAGTAATAAGTTGTGGCGCCAATGTGCCCTTTGCCGATAAGGAGATATTCTTCGGTCCTATCGCCCGCTTGGTGGACAGCCAAGTGGCCCTCCTGCCTGATTTTATCGCCAACTGCGGCATGGCCCGGGTGTTTGGCTACCTCATGCAAAAGGATATTGAAGTTAGCGACGCGGCCATTTTTGGCGATGTAAGCGATACCATAGGCACAGCACTACAAAAAGTATTTCAACTTAATGCAGGCAACACTGGACTTACCCGTACTGCCTTCGAAATATCACTTAAACAACTCGTATAATGCTAGAAAGAGCACAGCACTTTAAGATATTAGGTCAGGAGGTAGAGCAACTCGTGATTGTAGGCATATTGCTTGCCATCGCATTTTTATTCCGAACGTGGGGAGCGAAAATCGTCAACCGGATTTTGTATCGTATTGTGGCCAAAAAAGGCAGTGCTTCGGTCGAAAAAAGCAGACGTTTTAATGAACTGGTGGGTAAACCCATGCAGTTCTTGGGGGTAATGGTGGCTATTTATGTCTGCTTCACCCTGCTAACCATACCCAAAAGCCTCGAATTATTCGGTGAAAAAATTCGTCTTAGCATGTATCTCGGCGTGATTTTTCAATTGCTCATTACGCTTGCCATTACCAGAATTCTGATCAAAATCACCGAGTTTGTAGGTGAATTATGGGTTGAAAAAGCGGCGTCCACCGAATCGAAACTCGACGACCAACTGGTGCCTTTTCTGAAAGATGCCGTCAAGGTGTCGATTGTAATTTTTGCCCTCCTCATCGTTCTGGGCATGGTATTCAAAGTGAATGTTAGCGCACTCATCGGCGGTTTGGGAATCGGTGGTTTGGCCATCGCTTTAGCTGCACAAGAGAGCCTAGCCAATTTATTGGGTTCCTTCACCATCTTCCTTGACAAACCCTTTACCGTTGGCGATGTTATCGATTTCAACGGCATAGTTGGCACCGTGGAAAAGGTCGGCTTTCGTTCTACCCGCATCCGGACACTCGACAAAAGTTATGTGACCGTACCGAATAAAAGTTTGGTTGGCGCCCCGTTAAACAATATCACTGAAAGTACCCACCGCCGTTCTCGTTTTTTTATTGGCGTTTTATATTCCACGCCCCCAGATGTGCTAAAAAATATCATCTCGGAGATATACGATGTATTGCTAATACATGAACAAACCAATGATGATCCGCTGGTCCGCTTTTTTGAATACGGCGATAGTTCACTCAATATATTGGTAACTTATCTCGTCAACACCAACGACTACAACATCTATTGTGAGGTTCGTGAAGAGATTAATTACAAAATCTACGAGATTGTATTGCGCAACGGCAGCGATTTCGCCTTTCCAACACGCACAGTTCACGTCCAGCAAGAAGCGCTTGCAATGCCTGCGGCTACTCCGGCCAAATAATAAAGAGTACGCCTAGCTGCTTCTGGCGGTGAACAGCCGCGGGTGCATCTTAATTTATGTGCTAAAATCCGTCACAGCACATCATCCGTTGCTTTTGAATGGGTTATAAGATAGGCGGTGTCCTTGCCGCAGTGTTTAACTCAAAAACCATTCAGCGCAAGAGCAGGAAAAGCAAACAGACAGCTGGAGTCTGTGTCGATAAGACATTTTTGTTTTAGCTTAGCGGCACCACAACTACTCCCCATGAAATCACGCTACTCTATCGCCTTGATACTTATACTGTTGGGCACTTTGTTTTTGTTGAATAACATCTTCGGACTAAACCTTAGCGTATTTAAAATACTACTCGCCATCGGCTTTCTGAGTTTGGGCATCATTATAATCAGCGGTCGTAAAGTATCGGGCTTTGGTGACGGAACCCTCGACGAGGCTGAGTTGGTTATGTTTGGTACGGCCAAAAGTTATGCGCGCGCTGGCAGTAAGCAAGAAACGTTCACCACCATTTTCGGCGAACGTACCATATTGTTGGAGCGCATCGATACAGCCGAAAAACAGCTGTTCGTAAACACCTACTTTGGGGAATGCACCTTACTCATTCCCAAAAGCATGCCGGTAACCATCAATGGAAAAGCCATTTTTGGCGAAGTAAGCCTGCCCGACGGCAAAGAGGTGAACTTTGGCGACCAGAGCTTCAACAACCTCGCTGATGGCAATAGCAAAGGGGTAATCATACAGGTTATTGCGGTTTTTGGTGAAGTCAAATGCCGTATAATATGAGTCTAAAGATTAGGCCTATAACGCACAACAGCCCGGCTTATGCTTTGACGATTACCCTGCGCGACCGGCTGCTGCGCCGACCGTTGGGTCTTTTCTTCAGCGAAGCGCAATTGGCTGCCGAAGCCGATGAATTTCATATCACCGCTTGGGAAGACGATCGTTTGCTAGGCTGTTTGTGCCTTAAACCTATCGATGCTTTTATGCTGCAAATGAGGCAAATTGCGGTGGTAGAAGAGCGCCAAGGGCAGGGAATAGGGCAACAGCTCATTGCCTTTTCTGAAGATTTTGCCAAGGAACACCTTTACCAAAAAATAATACTTCACGCCCGCGAAACAGCCCTGCCCTTTTACAAAAAACTTGGCTACACAGCTGTTGGCGATCCCTTTATTGAGGTCACCCTTTTACATCAGGCTTTCGAAAAAAAGCTGACCGTTTAGCTTATGACGCGACCTGCCATTTACGCCCTTATCCCAGCACGACTCGGCTCGACGCGCTTCCCTGAAAAAATGCTTGCTGATTTAGGCGGGAAACCTCTTATCGTGCGGACTTGTGAAGCCGTAAAAAGCACTCATTTATTCGATAAAGTACTTGTTGTCACCGATCATGAGCGCATATTAGCTGCGGTTCAAGCCCATGGCTATGATGCAGTGATGAGCCGTAACGACCACCCCAGTGGCAGCGATCGCATCGCCGAAATTGCACAAGGCCTGCCAGAAGGCGCAATCATAATCAACGTGCAAGGCGACGAACCATTCGCCAAAAAGGCACCGCTCGAGGCCCTTATCAATGCTTTTAAGGACGAGCAGGTGAAAGTCGCCAGCTTGATGCGGCCGCTTTTCAACAACACGATTCCAAGCGACCTACAAAACCCCAATCTCGTTAAGGTGGTTATAAATAGCCAAAACGATGCCCTCTATTTTAGTCGGGCGCCTATACCTTACGACCGCGACAGTAATGGGAACACATTGGTTTCGGGACAGCATTTCCAACATATCGGCATTTATGCTTACCGACGAGAAGCCCTTTTGCAATTCACCCGTTTAGCACCCTGTGACCTCGAGCTCACCGAAAAATTAGAACAACTTCGCCTACTCTACCACGGGATTAACATTCGTATGGTGATTACAGAAGAGCCATTTATTGGCGTGGATACCGAGGAGGATTTAGAAAAAGCGCGGTTGAAACTTAAAGCCTAAACGCTTCGCCTCCGACCCTCGTCGGCCCAGCGAAGTGGTCTTTTTACAGAAAACGTAGCTCCCTATTCCAACAACAACTTCCGAATAACCACCCCATTCTCGAACTCCACACGCAATAAATACATGCCGCGGGGGATGTCTGCTACTGAAAGTTCTTTCACCGGACCAACGGAATGTCTTACTAAACACCCTTGCATATCAACCAATTGAACGGCATAAGCCATTTCTGCTTCAACACCTAAATAAATCCGGTCATGCGCAGGATTCGGCCAAAAACGAAATTGATTCGTTTTAACATCTGCGACCGAGCTCATAAAATACGGGAAAGCGGCAGACGTATCGCTGCAAGAGGCGCTGTTAGAAACGAGCACGCGGTAAACGCCACTTTGGGTGGGTTTGTATTGCTGTTGACTGGCTCCAACTAGCACGGTATTGTTCCGCAACCACTGATAACTACTGAAAACGCCCGTTATTAAAGTATCGGTTTGTTGGCTGATGATGGGTGCAGGCTTAGGAAGGACATTCACGGAAAAAACAGCGCTGCTGTCTTTACAGCTGGCATTGGTATACACTTCCAGCTGATAATTTCCAGATTGGGTAGCCTGATAACTTGCCTGAACAGCATTGACAATTGGTGCGCCGTTTCTGAGCCATTGGTAGCCAAAACCAGCCGAAACTGCGGCGCTAAAATTGACGCTTCCGCCTGTACAAAACGTAAGACTATCGGTCGTATTCACAGTGGTGAATCCTGCACCCCCCAACGCAAAATTATGTCCCCCACTGCGCTGAAAGCTGATTTGCCTATTTGTTGACAGCATCATACTGGCATTGGTAAACACGCTATCTGCTGCTGATGGCCTCCAAAACAAGTAAGAGGCGCAGCTATGTAGCCCATTCGAAGCTGTTAATTCTAAAGAGGCAGTATAAGTGGCGGTATCTGCTCCCACTACAAAAACGCCCCACTGACGCTTCTCATCTAATGAATCTACACTTACTGCTGGCGCGGCTCCCGGTAAAAGCGGGTTCTTAACCCGGTAAAGATGTAAATGTGTAGGATTTGCAGTGAAACCGCCCACGCTCAATTTGTCCTGATTGGGTAAAAGCAATTCCGCTTGAAACGGCGCTGCACTTATTACCACGGTTGTATCACCAAGCGGGGCGCCCGAACGTTTCCAAAATGGACCGCTGATGAGGGCGCCGATATTCTGGAAAAAACTGCGGTCAGCAGCCAGCTGACCCTGACCTTCATCGAAAGCCCAATAGCCCAGTAAAGCCGGAAAATAATTGTGATGTGGGGCAATAGACCGGCACATCCATTCCCGTATTTCATTGACCGGTAAGGCATTTTCCCATATCCTAACCTCATCTATCCAGCCCGTAAAAGGGCGACTGCTAGAGGTGTGGTAGGCCGACTGCCCAATGGTCATGTCGTAAGTAGATGAATTAATACTTCCTGTATAGCTCAAACTCGCCTTTTCTACCCCATCTACGTACACCTTGATGGCTGTTCCATCAAAAGTGCCGGCAACATGGTGCCAGCGGTTCAGTTGCAGGCTGTTGGCAGGAGTTACGGCCTCTCGCCAACCTGCTGAAGTACCAAGATTAAAAGATAAGGTGCCGTTAGCACCACACCTTAACACAAAACCACGCGTGCCTGCCGACCAATCATCTTTGCTCACAATAGAATTGGTCCAGAAGTTCACGCCCCAAGCCGTTGGATAAATCCAGGCCTCAACGGTAATAGCCGAAACCGGATTAAGACTAGCGCTGTTTGTAACAGCCACATAACGTACTGTTTCTGTCATATCGAGTGCATAGCCCGGGCCTTGTGCTTTGCTCGACAAACTTATGAGTAGCAAACAAATGCTCGTGAAAAGAGTATTTTTCAGCATTTCAGCGGTTTTAGTCTACCAATTTAGTAGAAATCGGTCATAGAAACAATTCTATGTCAGGCAGTTAAATTAAATCAGCCGAAATACAGGATTTAGTTAGCCATAGTTTGTATTGCCCCAATAAATCTTTTCTGACTACGCTGAAATCGCTGTTGCTTTTGCTCGTGCTTACTTCCGCTTAAAATGGCAAAACACTTAAATCGGCACAAGCAGCACTTCCAATTGCGCGCAAAGTACCTCATATTGAGGGTCAATTTGATTGTATTCCATGCGGGCTGCCTTATATCAAGCATACGGATCACCAGCGGTATTGCGGCTAGGCGAAATTCCACCACCTATTCCGAAAAAGGGGGAACTTTTGGTTCGTGTATTTGCAGCGACCATTAACCGAACTGATTGTGCTTTGTTAGCTGGTCAACCTTGGATCAATCGTATGGTTACTGGACTAATTAAACCACGCAATCCCATTCCTGGGACCGATTTTGCCGGTGAAGTGGTGGCTACCGGTAGTGAAAAAAGCGCTTTTCAGGTAGGGGATCGGATTTTTGGTTTGAATGATGCTGGCCTACACTCCCATGCCGAATACCTTTGCATATCCGAAAAAGCGGCTGTCGCGTTGTTGCCAGTCAATACCAGCTTTGAAGATGCCGTTGCCTGCCTAGAAGGCGCGCATTACGCCATCAATTTCCTCAATAAGGTATATTTAAAAGCGGGCGACCGGGTGCTGGTAAACGGAGCAAGTGGGGGCATTGGCTCGGCATTGGTACAGTTGCTCTGCTTAACAAACGCGCACATTACAGCAGTATGTGCCGAAGCCCAGTTTCCATTGTTACGGTCGTTGGGTGCCCAAAACCTTATCGATTACCAAACCACCGACTTCACCCGAACAAATGAAACTTACCATTTTATCTTCGATGCGGTTGGGAAAAGCACTTTTGGTCAATGCAAACCAAACCTTTTGCCGGGAGGCGTTTATATTTCTTCGGAGTTAGGGCCGTGGGGTCAGAATCTATTTTATGCGCTGAGCACACCGCTGATGGCGCTTCTGCCGGGGGCTAAAAAACAAGTGAAATTCCCTATTCCCACCGGTATTCGTCAAAATGTGCAGTACATACGCTCCCTAATCGAGGCTGGGCAATATCAGCCAGTAATTGAAAAAAGTTATCCCTTCAACGACATACAATCAGCGTACGAACACGCCGCCAGCGGCCGAAAAATTGGCAATGTGGTGGTTCGTATCAATGCGTCTTAGAGTCCGAGTTCTTTCCGCTGTTTGGCATCAATGGCCGAAGGTGCGTCGATCATGGTGTCCCTACCCGAATTGTTTTTCGGGAAGGCGATGAAGTCGCGTATGCTTTCGCTGCCCCCAAAAAGTGAACACAAGCGGTCGAAACCAAAGGCGATTCCACCATGGGGTGGTGCACCATATTCAAAAGCGCTAAGTAAAAAGCCAAATTTAGCTTCTACCTCTTCTGCACTGAAGCCCAATGCCTCGAACATACGGACCTGTATAGCTCTGTGGTGAATACGCATGGAGCCGCCACCAATTTCGGTGCCGTTTAATACCATATCGTAGGCGTTGGCCTTGACTGCACCTGGGTCGGTGACGAGTTTGTCCAGGTCTTCTGGTCGGGGAGAGGTAAAGGGGTGGTGCATGGCATTAAAGCGTTTTTCATCCTCATCCCATTCCAACAGCGGAAAATCGAGCACCCAGAGGGCTTTATATTCCTCTTTTTTGCGCAGACCGAGGCGGTTACCCATTTCGAGTCGCAGCTCGCTCATGGCTTTGCGGGTGAGGGCCTCGTCGCCAGCCAACACGAGTATCAGGTCGCCTTTTTGCGCACCCGTGGTTTTGGCCCAGCTTTGTAAGGCTTCGAGATCATAAAATTTATCTGCGCTCGACTTGATGCTGCCGTCTTCTTCCATGCGGGCATAAACCAATCCCTTCATGCCCAATTGCGGACGCTTTACCCAGTCGCTGAGTTCATCGAGCTGCTTGCGGGTGTACACCGCGCTGGCAGTAGCAGCTATGGCCAGAACGGTTTCCGCGCCGTCGAAGACCGGAAAATTTTTGCCACTGGTCAAATCTACACCGTTACCCTTTAATGCGGCAATGCGCATTTCAAAACGAATATCGGGTTTATCGTTGCCGTAATAAGTCATGGCATCATCGTAGCTCATGCGTATAATGTTGCCGATATCATGTCCTTTCACCTGCTGAAAGAGGTGGCGTACCAAACCTTCGAAGGTGGTGAGGATATCTTCCCGCTCTATAAAGGCCATCTCACAATCTATTTGTGTGAATTCCGGCTGGCGGTCGGCACGTAAATCTTCGTCACGGAAACATTTAACAATCTGGAAATAGCGGTCGATGCCACCTACCATCAGCAACTGTTTGAATGTTTGCGGCGACTGCGGCAAGGCATAAAACTCACCCTGATTCATGCGCGAGGGCACTACAAAATCGCGTGCACCTTCGGGGGTGCTTTTAATAAGTACAGGGGTTTCTACCTCCATAAAATGCTGAGCATCCAGGTATTTTCGGGTTTCCTGCGCCATTTTGTGCCGTAATTCCAGATTTGCCCGTACCGGATTGCGGCGCAAATCAAGATAGCGGTACTTCATCCGCAAGTCTTCGCCGCCATCGGTTTCGTCTTCGATAAGGAAAGGCGGAAGCTTGGCGGCATTCAACAATTCAAGGCCAGTTACAAACACCTCGATATCGCCAGTGGGCATTTTGTCATTTTTAGCGACCCGCTCAATCACTATTCCGGTAGCTGTAATAACGAATTCGCGGCCATAGGTTCTGGCCTGTTCGAGCAGGGCTTTATCGGTCCGGCTTTCGTCGAACATCAGCTGCGTTACGCCGTAGCGGTCGCGCAAATCAACCCAAACCATACCGCCTTTATCGCGTATACGACTAACCCAGCCGCATAGTTTTACTTCCTGATTAAGGTGTGTGATTCTTAATTCGCCGTTCTGGTGGGTGCGTAACATATTCGCTTTTTACAAGGCGCAAAGATAAGCAGCCCGAGGCGGTTACGCTACCGATGCCCGTGCATCCTTGTATCTTTACCTTCAGAAAAACCGGAACAATGACCCTTTCGATACAAAGTGACAGCTATTTTATGCAGCAGGCCCTGAACGAGGCCAAAGACGCAGCCGAAAAAGGGGAGATTCCGGTGGGTGCCGTGGTAACAGTTAACGGCCGCATCATCGCACGGGGACACAATCTCACCGAAACCCTAACCGATGTAACCGCGCACGCCGAAATGCAACTCATCACGGCGGCAGCCAACGAGCTGGGCAGCAAATACCTGCCTGAATGTACCCTATACGTTACCTTGGAGCCCTGCCCCATGTGTGCTGGAGCACTTTATTGGAGCCAGATTGGCCGTATTGTGATTGGCACGAAAGATGAAAAACGCGGCTTCACCACCATTGTACACCAAATGCTACACCCCAAAACAGAGGTCAGCTGGGGCGTACTCGAGGCTGAATGCCGTGAAATATTGGTGCTGTTCTTCAAAAAATTACGAAAATCCAAAGGCTTATAAAATTGACGCCTTAGTTTTAATAATTGCTATTTATCTTGGTTGCGTTACCACTACACCAAAACCACATTAAATTCTCCGAAAAACTTGATTCTAGCGAAAAGGTAACCATTGAATTAAACCTATGACTGAGCTGAAAAAATGGCGCATTATGCTGGTCGACGACCACAAAATATTGCTCGACGGCATTAAACAGCTATTATCGGCGGAGCCCGACTTGGAGGTAATTGCCGAAGCAACCGATGCCCGTATGGGCATGAATTTACTTTCTTATTTGCAGGTAGACATTCTAGTTACCGATCTCAGCCTCCCCGATGTAACCCACACCAGTTTCATCGTCGATGTCCGCAAAAAATTCCCAGACCTCAAAATACTTGTACTGAGCATGTACGACGAATCAGAAATACTGCGCGATGTTATCAAAACCGGTATAAACGGCTATGTACTCAAAAGCAATAGCCGCGAAGAATTGGTGAAAGCCATCCGCAACGTTATCCTAGGCGAGCATTATGTGAGCCCCGATGTATCGTTGAAGTTGATGGAGCAGGAGCAACGTAAAAGTAATTCGGTACTCACCCTGCGGGAAATTGAAATTGTAAGACTCATTTCCAAAGAATACAGCAACAAACAAATCGCCGACGCTTTGTTTATCAGCGAACGCACTGTTGAGTCGCACCGAAAAAATATTTTCCGGAAGTCAGACACACACACAGTAATTGGGCTTATTAAATATGCAATGCAGCACAAATTGCTGTAATACCCCGCACAGGGTACACCAAAATACCTACAATGTGGTATTGCTAACTACTGTATTTGCTCCTAGTTTTGAGCTGAACTAAACCTATTCAGCATGCAAGTACTCACGAAAAAACAGCGCGAGATACTGAGTCTTATTTATGACGAGTACAGCAACCGACAAATCGCCGACGCTCTGAAAATAAGTGTACGAACCGTAGAGACCCACCGCAAGAATATTTACCGCAAGACGGGTACTAACGGCATCGTTAGCTTAATTAAATATGCCCTCCATCATAAAATACTGGAGTAAAATCTAAAATTCGGGGGGTGCAGAAGTCAAAAAATCTTCTGACATTACATTCTCCAACCAAACCAATCCGAAAAACCCGCTTTGCTAACCGCTTGGTGGGTTTTTTATTTGGCGGCCTTGCCAAGCAAATAATAACAACTGGTGGTAAAAAAATCACGCACCCACGGAAGTGCCTGTATAAGACCAAACTGTTTGCGTGTTTTGAGCTTAAATTTATATTCGTAAATGGGGTTGATAAGATAATGTAACTCCGCTACCATACGAAAGCCGCTGTGTTTATAGAGGCGGTTCATTTGGTTGATACCAACGCTGTAATCGTGTATTTCGGCCAACTCATCAACAGCAGCCTTGCCTTCGCCCGCAATTTTGAGGACGCCCACATACATGCGCTTCGGCAAAAGATGTAACCACGGGAATACACGCACTAATTTACTATCTGCAATTTGCTGGTGACCACCAAAAGGCATCCGCCAAGGCGGCCAACCGATATACAAAAGACCAGTATCTTTTAAAAACAACCGCATTTGTAACAGCGCCTTGTCTTTGTTGGGAATGTGCTCGATAACGTCTTTTAAAATAATCAGGTCAAACTGCCCCGTAAACTTACTGGTGATTTCGGGATTAAAAATATCTTCGGCGTACAGTTCCATTCGACCAGCCTTCACCCAATCGCCCATCAGCACCTTACCCTCTTCAATTTTCACCCCATTTAAATCGATGCCTGTACAATGTGCCCCGGCCTCGGCAAAAGGGAGAAGATTGCCGCCTTCGCCGCAACCCAACTCTAATACACGCCAAGAAGTTGCATCGGCCGGGAGATGAGTCGACACAAAGGGCAAGATGCTCCGTCGTGCATTCTCCGACAAAAACTTGAGATAGTAGGCAGAATTACTGTGAAAATCGTAGGCCAAAAGAGATAGTTTGCTTGCGAAAATAAGCGATAAGTGCGGGGATTGACCTATATTAGGGTGAAAAGACCACCAAAATTTCGTCGTATATGAAAAATATCCTCTTAGTTGTTGGGTTAATAGCTGCCTTCAGCGCTTGCAGTCAACAAAACACACCTGCGTTATTAGTCCCTACCGCTTATGCTGAGATGATGCGTAAAGAAAGTGGCATACTGCTTGACGTGCGCACCGCCGAAGAATTTGCAGAAGCCCATTTGGAAGGCGCTACCCAGTTGGATTATTATGAAACCGCTTCTTTTTCGGCAGCACTTGATGAAATGGATAAGTCTAAAACCTATTATATCTACTGCCGCAGCGGCACTCGCAGCAGCAACGCACAGGCGATGATGGCAGAAAAAGGTTTTACAAAAGTGTACAATCTGGATGGCGGTATACTCGCCTGGCGCAAAGCACAACTGCCGGTAGTTACGCCTTAAGAACGCGCCAATAGCATTGAGATGCGATTTTTGATTGAATCGGCCAACGAGCTACTGATACATCTGCGCTCGCAACGCTCGCGAACAATGTCCTTAAAGGTCCGCTCCGAATCGTATTTATCCATACACTTGGAACAGTATTTCACGTGCTCCAGAAAGATAGGTATCTCGTTCTCCGGCATCTCGCCGTCGAGATAAAGTGGAATTTTATCTACCACTTTTAGGCATGTATTGTCTTTCATGCTTCATCAACTTTATAACCCATTCGCTGGGCATAGCCTTTAATCATATCTTTTAACATGTTCCGCGCCCGGTGCAAGCGCGAACGCACCGTACCTATGGGTATGCCGATAATTTTCGACATCTCCTCGTAGGTAAAACCTTCAATATCACTCAACAAAATAATCAGTCTAAAATCAACTGGTATGCTATTGAGTGCGGCGCTGAGTTCATCGCCTAATACCCCGGAAAATACTTCCGAACGCAAATCAACGGTAGCGCTATAATGGGCGTCTTCTGAATTGTAAATCTGCTCCACCTCGTCGTAATCCGTTTTGTCGGGCTCTTTGCTCTTCTTGCGGAAATCGTTGATGAAGCTGTTTTTTAAGATACGAAACAACCATGCTTTGGCATTGGTGCCCACCTGGTAGGTCTCAATAAAACGAAATGCCTTGAGGTAGGTTTCCTGCACCAAATCGTTGGCATCGTCTTCGTTCAGCGTAAGCCGAAAGGCGAAGTTGTACAACGCGTCCATTACGGGGTAAAACTCCGTTTCGAAGATGCGGTTCTTTTGACTGGCGGTCAGGGAACTCAAGGTGTAATTTCGGGTAGTTGTGGTTTCGTACATCCGTTTACCTTAGGGCGAACGGTCAAGCAAATATAACCATTCGGTATTGCTTTACCCAGTCAGCTTTGGATTAACAGCTTACACCGGTTTAAGTTCCTTCTGCACAAGCATTTGATGTTTCTGTCCCTTTTTTACGCCAAATAAACAACCCTTGCCAGGCCAAAAGGGTAAAAACACCAAACTGAAGGGCGGTCACCGGCATCTCTTTATAGAGGTAAAGCGGAATCGAAACCACATCTACCACCAGCCAGGCATACCAATGTTCGATGCGTTTTTCGGCCATCCAATACATACCAGTAATTGCTACGGCAGTGGTAAAGGCGTCGAGGAGGGGAACATCGCTATCGGTGTAATACCGCAACGCACCAAAAAGCAAGGGGAAAGCGAGCACCAATAAGGCGCCACCTATCCAAAATCGCTTTCGGTCCAAACGCTGTATCTGCAATGCTACACCTTGAGCCGGTTGCAGCCAACGCCACCAGCCATATAAGCTCATAAAGAAGTACCAGGCATTAATGCCCGCATCGGCATACAACTTTACCTCGAAGCACAAATACACATACAACAATACGCTTACGATACCTAAAGGATACGTCAATACGTTAGCTTTACGCGAGTACCAAACGCTGGCGATGCCTGTCAGGGCAGCTATGGCTTCGAGTATAGAGAAATATTCCTGCATCTTATCTGGGGCGAAGATAACGGTCTGCATGCGCTTAAAAGCCCCCCGCTTCCATGAAACAGTTAAAACACAGCATTCAGGAAGTATAAATCTCGTACAGGCGAAAAGTATGACGCACGCACTGTGAGAAAGGATAAACTGGTGCTTTAACAAGATTGAATCACAGCTCCGACTTACTTCTTAAAAAACAAAAGGTCCGGCAATTGAATTGCCGGACCTTTATTTTTCGATTTTCAAACACCTCCGTTAAATTGCAGAAGGCAGACAACCTTATCATTCGCTATCCTTAACGCTTCATTTCGTGCTAAACTAGCTTGGTCTTTACCTCAACCCGCTCGTAACCTTCAATGATGTCGCCAACGGCAATGTCGTTGAAACCTGCAATATTTAGTCCGCATTCGTAGCCTGTCAGCACTTCTTTTACATCGTCCTTGAAGCGTTTCAGCGACTCTAGCTCGCCAGTATGAATCACCACGCCGTCGCGGAGTATTCGGATTTTGCTATTGCGGTTGATTTTGCCATCCAAAACCATACAACCTGCAATGGTGCCGACTTTGCTGATTTTGAAGGTTTCGCGTATCTCTACGTTACAAACAACCTTCTCTTCAAAGGTCGGCGCCAACATACCTTCCATTGCGAGTTTGATCTCCTCAATGGCGTCGTAGATGATGCTATAGGTACGGATATCAATCTCTTCCTGCTCAGCCAAACGGCGTACCGAGGCAAGCGGACGAACCTGAAAGCCAATGATAATGGCATCCGAAGCGGAAGCCAGCATAACGTCGGTCTCGGATATCTGACCAACTCCCTTGTGTATAACGTTGACCTGAATCTGGTCTTTCGACAGCTTCATGAGCGAGTCGCTCAGGGCCTCTACCGAACCATCCACGTCGCCTTTAACGATGAGGTTGAGCTCACGGAAGTTACCAATCGCCAAACGACGACCGATTTCATCCAACGTAATGTGTTTTTTAGTACGCATGCCCTGCTCACGAATGAGCTGTTGGCGGCGGGTAGCGATATCTTTGGCAACGGCATCATTTTCAGTGACGTAAAATTTATCACCCGCTGTTGGCGAGGTGTTAAAGCCCAAAATCTGTACTGGCTGCGATGGTCCAGCTTTGGTCACTTTTTGGCCACGCTCATTTTGCATGGCTTTCACCTTACCAAAATGTGCACCAGCCAAAATAGAATCACCCATACGGATGGTGCCACTTTGGATGAGTACGGTAGCGACGACTCCGCGACCTTTATCGAGCGACGACTCGACCACTGTACCCGTAGCACGGCGGCTTGGGTCGGCTTTGAGTTCGAGTAATTCGGCCTCGAGTAACACTTTTTCTAACAGCAAGTCGATATTCAAGCCTTTTTTGGCCGAAATTTCCTGCTCTTGGTATTTACCGCCCCAACTCTCTACGAGTACATTCATCATCGAGAGTTGTTCGCGGATTTTATCTGCATTGGCTTCTGCGCGGTCTATTTTGTTGTAAGCAAAAATGATTGGCGCTCCTGCAGCCTGAGCATGACTGATGGCTTCTTTGGTTTGTGGCATGACACTATCGTCGGCCGCAATAACCACTACAACGATGTCGGTTACCTTGGCACCCCGTGCACGCATGGCGGTAAATGCCTCGTGACCCGGTGTATCGAGGAAGGTAATGCTTCTATCGTCTTTCAGTTTCACCTCGTAGGCTCCAATGTGCTGGGTGATACCACCCGCCTCACCGGCAATTACATTGGTGTCGCGGATATGGTCAAGCAAAGAGGTTTTACCGTGGTCGACGTGTCCCATGATGGTCACGATAGGCGAACGGTGCACCGTTTTTTCTGGATCTTCCTCTTCTTCGAGCTGTGGCTCATTTTCTTCGGCGGATATAAAGCTGATATCGTAGCCAAATTCATCTGCCACGAGGGTGATGGTTTCCGCATCGAGACGCTGGTTGATGGTAACCACCAAACCGAGCGAGAAACAGTTCATAATAACTTCACCTACAGCCACATCCATCAACTGCGCGAGTTCGCCAGTGGTGAGGAACTCTGTAACCTGCAGTTTGACTTTTTCGCCGTCTGGCATTTCAACGCCACCTTCGGAATTGCGCTCATTCCGGCCTTTTTTGGCAAATTTACCACGTCCACGGGTGTTACCACCTTGCAAACGGGCCATAGTAGCCTTAATCTGATCCTGAATTTCTTTTTCGGTCGGCTCAGCTTTAGCAGCAGGTACACCTGTGCTCGGGCCACGGTCGTTGCGGCGATTGCCGCCCCCTGGACCACCCGGGCCACGGTTTGGCCCCCCCGGGCCACGGTTATTACCACCCGCTCCGGCTGGACGGTTGTTGTCGCGGTTACCACCGCCAGCGGCAGGCGTACTTCCGGCAGGCGCAGGCGCGCCCGGAGTAGTGCCGTCTTTGCGTTTACGTTTCCGGCGACTAACCGCGTCATCGCTTGAACTAGCAACGGGTTTGCGCTTTTCGAATTGGGTAAGATCTATTTTACCCAAAACAGTTGTGCCTTTCAAGCGGTCGGCAGAAGCGCGAATTACGGCTTCATCCTCCGGTGAAATTGGTGTTTCGGGGCTAATTTCGGCTTTAGGTGTGCCTTTCGACACTGGCGGCGGTGTTTTCGGCGCGTTGGCCTTTTCCATTACCGGAGCACCCTTTTTATGACCTTCGCCTTTCGGCAATTGTGCTCTTTGGGGACGTGACTGGCCGATAGCGCCCAAGTCGATGGTGCGCAATACCTTGCTGGCAGGTTTGTCGTCAGCTGTCGCAGCTGTTTCTTTAGGAGCTACAGAATCAGCCGCTTTGGGCTTCTCTGGGGCAGGCTTTTTAGCAACCACTTCTGGCGCTTTTTCAACCACAGGAGCCGTAGCTGGCGCAGAAGCCGTTGGCACCGGCACATCTTCAGCTTTGGGCTGTGGTTTTGGCGCTTCTTTCAGCACCTCAACAGGAGCAGGAGCAAGAACTGGTTTTTCTTTAGGCACAAGAGCGGCTTCGGCAGCGGCGGCAGCCTTAGCAGTCGTGTTGAGGCCCTTAATAAGCACCTCATCTTGCTCTTTTTCTACGGGAGCTATAGCAGCAAAGTCTTTGTTGTCGAGGACCACATCGGCTTTGGTCTGGCGACCGATTGAGATCTGGGCCGCCTGCTCCTTGATCTTTTTGTCCTGACCGAAATCGCGCATCAAAACCGAATACATCTCGTCTGTGATTTTCGCATTTGGGTTGTTGTCCACGTCGAAGCCTTTCTTCGAGAGGTGCTCTACCACATGCCCCACACTGATGTTGAACTCGGTTGCCGCTTTTTTGATCCTGATACTACCTTCTGACATTCCTGTTAATTACTAATTGACAAATTTCGCTTTTTCCCTGCGATTATTCGAACTCGGCTTTGATGATGTCCAGTATCTCCTGAACAGTCTCTTCCTCTAGCTCGGTACGCCGAACCAGCTCTTCTTTTCCAAGTTCCATTACCGACCGGGCGGTGTCGCAGCCGATGCCTTTCAACTCATCGAGTATCCAGGTATCTATTTCATCTGCAAACTCGTCAAGATCGATATCGCTATCGCTATCTTCTACATCCCGGAAAACATCGATTTCATAACCGGTGAGTTTGGCCGCAAGGCGGATATTGTGACCCCCTTTGCCAATGGCCAGTGAAACCTGGTCGGGCTTGAGGAATACATGTGCTTTTTTATTTTCTGCATCCAACTCCATATTGCTGATTTTAGCCGGACTCAAGGCCCGCTGAATGTACAGCTGAAGGTTGTTGGTGAAGTTGATAACATCAATGCTTTCGTTACGCAGCTCACGTACAATACCGTGAATACGCGACCCTTTCATGCCGACACAGGCACCAACAGGGTCGATGCGGTCGTCATAACTTTCTACAGCCACCTTGGCACGTTCACCTGGCTCGCGCACGATATTTTTGATGGTGATTAAACCGTCGAAAATCTCTGGCACCTCCAGCTCCATCAAACGAGCGAGGAAAGCTGGTGCACAGCGGCTGATGATAATACGCGGACTGGCGCCCTGAATCTCCACACCTTGGACCACCGCGCGGATAGCGTCGCCTTTTTTGAAGAAGTCGGCAGGTATCTGTTCGGTCTTAGGTAGAATAAGTTCGTTGCCTTCGTCGTCGAGGACCAGAATTTCTTTTTTCCAGATTTGATATACTTCACCCGTTATGATTTCACCCACACGGTCGATGTATTTTTTGTAGATATTGTCCTTCTCCAGCTCCAAAATCCGTTGAACTAGCGTCTGACGCGCAGCCAAGATGGCACGACGACCGAAGTCCTCGAGCTTAATTTCTTCCGATACCTCTTCAGCCACTTCAAAGTCGGGCTCAATCAACCTGGCTTCGCGAAGGCGCACCTTGTCGAATTGATCGGCGTCTTCGGCGTCATCTTCAACAATCTCGCGGTTACGCCAGATTTCGAGGTCCCCCTTTTCGGTATTCAGGATGATATCAAAGTTTTCGTCGGTACCGTATTTACGACGGACCATGCTGCGGAATACGTCCTCAAGGATGCGCATCATGGTTGCACGGTCGATGTTCTTCAGTTCCTTGAACTCGGCAAAGGAGTCGATGAGTTCGCTGCTGTTCATGGTAAGCTTTTATTTAAAAGAGATAATAACTTTAGCGGTTTTGATATCAGCAAAAGCCAGCGTACGTTCCAGTTGCACTGCTTTTTTGCCTTTTTCTTTGTGACTATACGCCAGCGTTAACTGGTCTCCGGTCACAGCGGTAAGTGCTGCTTCGAGCGCGCTGCCATCGCTGATCTCCAGCTTTAGCTTCCGCCCGATGTGTTTCGGATATTGCCGCAACAAACGCAATGGTGCATCTGCACCCGGTGAGGAGACTTCGAGCACATATTTACCCAGCTCTTCCATTTCGTCGAGCTTTTCACCCAACGCACGGCTCACCAAAGCACAATAATCAATGCTCACGCCTGTGTCGCCGTCGAGTAAAACGGTGAGTAACCCATTATTGGGACTCAACTTCAACTCCACGAGGAAGTGGTGGTCATCGGTTAAGATGGCCTCCAAATGCTGTAGTATGCGATTTTGTACTGGATTCATGGTAGCGTAATGAAAGAGGGGACTGCTGGGTCCCCTCTCTCTTTTGCGCTGCAAATGTAATATGAAATCAGATAAAAAACAACTTATCCACGTGGGCTTGGTGGATAATTCGCGGCTTACTTCAATTTAGACAAGGCCGCTTCGAGTTTTTTGCGTTGTTCAAGAGCAATCCTTTTCTGCCAACCACTCAGTTCGGCATCTTTAGCGCTATAAAAGCTAATTACACGTCCAATAAACTCCCTTTCATTGCTGCGCAAAGCGAGTTTGGTGTAGTTGTTCATCAACTGAAACCGTTGATTGCCAGCAATTGCCCAGCTGCGCTCGAAGAAATCGGCATTGCTTGCGTTGCCATAACTACCGTACACGTCGTATACAGTCGAACGCACATAGCGCACCTCTTCAAAACCTGGTGCAATTTCAAGCGCCAAGGCACTGTCTGCCTTGGCCAATTCTCTCAATGCTGCACTATTTACGCGATACGAACTATCTGAAGACACACTTTCCACATAAACTGCACTGTAGTTTTTGCCCGTGGTTTCGCCTAACTTCTCCAGTGCAGCAGCCCGAACGCGGGTGTCTGGATCGGTTTGAATGAATGCGATCAGCTGTTCCGCGAAGAACCCATCGGTTTTCCATTGATCAAAATTCCACTTTTCAATGGCATAAGCACGAATCTGCCAGTGGTCAAAGCCAAAGGCTTCAGAAAAAACTGCTTTGGCCTGTAAATTGGCTGTTGCTGTTTGCAGCTGTTGTAAAGCCTCCAGCTTGTCGAGATAAAGCGGGGCTCTCTGCCATTGAACCAGGTACTCAGCCGTGCTTTTGTTTTCCTTCTTTTCGGCCAGCAATACTTTGCGGGCATCTACATTCACCAAAACAGGCTGACCGGCACTTTTGAATCGGAATGACTGATTTAAGCTCGTAAGCACAATTTTGTGCGTGCTTTTATTGCTGGCGGTATACACATCCACCTCCATAGGCAAGCGGTATTGCGGACTTTTACTCAAGTCTTGTTGCTGCGCAATGGTTACTACCACCTCTGCTGTAACGGCATCATAACTGGTTTGAATATCAAGTACTGGGTGTCCTTTGGCATAATACCACTGGTTAAAAAACCAGTTCATATCACGACCCGTTATTTCTTCAAAGGCCAAACGCAATTGTTGTATTTCTACGGCCTGATGGGCATGGCGTGTCAAAAACAGTTGAAGGGCACCAAAAAAAGCTTCATCGCCCACCTCTGTGCGCAGCATATGCAAAATGCGGCTGCCTTTGGCATAGCTATGGCTGTCGAAAACCTCCTCTTTGTCGCCATAATAGAAACGCACCATGTCTTCCTGCTTGCGTTTTGACTCATTGAGATAGCCCAACAAATTGCCGTGTAAACCCTGATCAGCTGCAAAACGGCCGTATTTGTGCTCATCCCACAAATAGCTGCCGTAGGTGGCAAATGACTCATTCACCGAAATATTACTCCACGATTCGCAAGTTACTAAATCACCAAACCAGTGATGGTACATCTCATGGGCAACCGTGCTTTCGCTGCTGCCATCGATTAATTCGCGCTCGGTGCGTTGTGCCCATTCGCCAAAAATAACCGCAGAGGTGTTTTCCATTGCGCCACTTACAAAGTCTCTCACGCTAATTTGTGCGTACTTATGCCAAGGATAAGGTACGCCAAGTTGTTTGGAGTAGAACTCCAGCATTTCCACTGTATTCGGGTAGCTCGCTTTAGCAGTAGCCGCAAATTCTGGCTCCACATAATAGCTTACCTCTTTACCCCGCCAGCTTTCACGTGCCACATGGAATTTACCCACAGCCAACATGGTCAGGTAAGGGGCATGTTTGAGGTCTTGCTTCCAATAATCGGTGCGGCTACCGTCACCATTATCGGTGCTGTAGACCAGCTCACCGTTAGAAAGAGTTACAAAACCAGTATCCACGGTGAGGTATATTTCTTGGGTAGTTTTTTGGTTAGGCGCATCGATAGTGGGGAACCAGCACGAATTCGACTCCGTTTCGCCTTGCGTCCACAGCTGGGTAGGCTTATTAGGGTCGCTGCCGTCGCCATTAATGAAGTACAAACCCTTGGCTCCCTGAATGGCCGCACTTCCGCTTACACCTTTGAGCTCGTTCGGCTTGGCAATATATTCGACTAAGATTTCAAAATTGACCTTGGGACTATGCTCAAACTCTAGGTAAATACGAATTTGCTGTCCGTCGTACGTATAGGGAAGGCTTTTAAAATAATCGTCACCAACATATTCCAAGCGGCTGATTGCAAAACCTTTGGCATCAAGAATGAGGCTGTCGCCTGCATAAAAATGAGGTTGCACCGTCAAATAAGCCGTTCCATACATCCAGGCATTTTTGAAGTCGGGCCGGAGATACAACTTGGTGTGCACCACCTTCATATCAAGAGGGCGAGCAGCACGGTAATCAGTCACCGGGTCAAATACGCGGGCTTTGGGGCTAGCAAGGCTTTTGTCGATAGCAGGTTTGCTTAGTCGGTTGCTACCACAAGCCGACAAAATGACTGTAACAGCAAATAAGGAGATAATTGAACGCAACATGAATAGGATTTGATAGAACAAAGTAACGCCAACGGCGATAAACTGCCGCTAAACAACAAGGATAAGCTCAAAGTTTGTCATTTTGCTTAGTTTTGACAATCAAAATATTGCTTCATGTACGAGATTACGGTTAACGGCCAGCCCCATCAGTTGCATCGCGAAAACAATCACCTCTTCCTCAACGGAAAAGCGCTGACGCTCGATCTCGCCCGCATAGACGAAAATCGGATACACTTATTACTCAATAACCGCTCTTATACCGTCGAACTGATGAGTAGGGAAGCGAAAACCCTGGTGGTGCGTGTTAATGGCCAACGCTATGAGCTATTTTTACGTACCGAGCTCGACCTTATGCTCGAAAAACTTGGCCTCAATCAGCTCGCAGATTCAAAGGTAAACGAGGTAAAAGCACCTATGCCCGGTTTGGTGTTGCGTTTAATCGCAGAGGTTGGTCAGGAAGTAAAAAAAGGCGACCCGCTTTTGGTATTAGAAAGCATGAAGATGGAAAATGTACTCAAATCTCCGGGTGCAGGTATTGTGGATAAAGTACTGGTTTCTCCAGGAAATGCCGTGGAGAAGGGTCAGACCCTAGTCCGTTTCGGTTGAAAAAAGAATTTTTCAGGGTTTAGCTAAATGCCTAGTTTAGAATAACATAAGCATACCCGCTTTTATACCCTAAACCCTGTACTATGAACAAGCTTGACAAAATTGGCAAAATCATGTACGCCCTACCCTTTGGCGTATTTGGCCTCATGCACTTTATGGCTGGCGATCAGATGACCGGAATGTTACCCTCTTTCCTGCCCGGCGGCGTGTTTTGGATTTATCTCGCCGGTCTAGGTTTACTCGCAGCCTGTATTAGCATTCTAATTGGTAAAATGGAAAAAATGGCCATGCTCCTTTTAGGTATACTTATGCTCGTTTTTGTGTTAACTATTCATTTGCCTGGCGTAATAGCTGGCGGCGACGGCGCGCAAATGGCCATGGGAAGTTTGCTCAAGGATGTATCACTGGCAGGTGCCGCCTTCTATCTGTCAGGAAAAGCAGCCTGATCACTGCTTCAATCTACAAACCCCGTCCTTACAGTCGGGGCATTGTTGTTTTATTAAAGAAGCCGCGCCCTATGCCGTTGGGTTGAGGCGGATTTACTTCGGTAGTTCAAACCACGTGGCTCAAAAAATTTCGCTAGTCGTTTCGACGTAACACGACAGGTCAATAAGCTAGGACATTACCTCGAGCAATGGACTGCCATCGGTATGCCGTTGTTGCACGGGTGTTAGTGGGTGAAACAGATATTGTTTCCCTGTACTTTTTTCAGTGCATAAAAAGCGTGTGCGTCGTATTTCACCCTTGATAAAATACCTTCTCTGGCGAGTCATAAACACGCTTTTTTCAGCTAATTCTTCCAAAAACCGGTAATTATCCCGGCCTTTATCGAATTGCGATAGGCTCCGCATCAGATCTGGATCTGCGCAACTTGATGCACGAGGGTTTTCGAAATAATCGTGTAATACCACCAACAAGTCTTCTGGAAAAACATCCTGCTGTAAATACGGCCGCATCAAAACAATAAACGCCCGCTTCCATTCACCGCCATGCGGCTTCACTCGGTTTTGATGTTGTTCCCAAACAGCCAAATGGGCAAATTCATGCACTAAAGTAACCAGAAAAGCATAAGGATTTAAAGTGCCGTTTACCGTAATACGGTGCCCTTTCCCCTGAAATGGGTGGCGGTAGTCGCCCAATTTCGTCGCCCTATTTCCGGTTACAGTTAGCTGAACCTTTTTTTCGATGATATAAGCTACCGCCGGCACAAGCGCCGCCGCGGGCAAAAAAGGCAAAAGTGCGGTCCGAAGTCGCTGCTCAAGCACCGGTTCAACCTATTTAAGCAACTGATAAACCAGCAAACTCCCCAAATAAGCGAGGCCGGTCATATAAACGAATTGCAATGCTGGCCACTTCCAGCTGCGGGTTTCTTTGTAGGTAATCGCCAGCGTACTCACACACTGCATGGCAAAAGCATAAAAAACGAGCAGCGAAAACGTTGTAGCCAAAGAATAAATCGGCAGACCCGTGGCGGGGTGTGTGTCTGCAAGCATTTTTTCTTTTAGGGTGGTTTCCTCAAAGTCTGCAGTTCCTAAGCTATAAATTGTCGCCATGGTGCCTACAAATACCTCTCGAGCAGCAAAACTCGTAATAATGGAGATGCCAATTTTCCAATCAAAACCAAGCGGAGCAATCGCCGGCTCAATAAACTTCCCTAAGGTACCCGCATAGCTGGCCGCAAGTTTATCGTGCTCTAATTGATTGTCTAATTCCTGACTTGGATTCAGCATTGCTTCTTGTGCGTATTGGCTTTCGAGTCGCGTAAAAGCATCGCCTGGACCGAAACTCGACAAGGCCCACAGAATAATCGAAACCGCCAGGATCACCTTACCCGCACCAAATACAAAAGCCTTGGCCCGGTCAATGAGCGTCATACCAATATTGCCCCAACGCGGCAATTGATAGGCGGGCATCTCAAGCAAAAAATAAGAAGATGAGCGCTCCCGAATGAACCACTTCAAAACAAGGGCCACGCCGATAGCTGCGAAAAAGCTCATCAGGTAAAAACCCATCAATACCAGGCCCTGCAAACTAAATAGGCCCAAAACACGGTCGTCGGGCACACTCAAGCCAATTAACAAGGTATACACTGGTAATCGGGCACTACAGCTCATCAGTGGTAAAACCATGATGGTTAGTATGCGCTCTTTCCAAGAATTGATGGTGCGCGTTGCCATAATGCTCGGCACAGCACAAGCATAACCACCAATCAGTGGTACAATCGACTTACCACTGAGGCCAAACCTCCGCATCAACTGGTCCATCAGAAAACTTACCCTGGCCATATAGCCGGTCTCTTCGAGCAGTGCGAGAAAAAAGAACAAAAGCACAATCTGTGGTACAAAAACGACCACACCGCCTAAGCCGGGTATGACACCGCTCACCAACATATCGGTCAGCAGGCTTTCGGGTAAATATTGATTTGCTAGCCCTCCCAGGCCGTTAAAAAGCTTTTCAATCCACTCCATAGGCCAGCTCGCCCAAGCAAATATGGCCTGAAATATCAAAAACAGTATCCCCAAAAAGATGGTATATCCCCAAATTGGGTGCAATAATATTTTATCAATACGCTCGGAGCGTACATCTTCGCTCTTGTGGGATTTACGTTCAATCTGGGTCAGCAAACCAGCTATCTGCTGATACCGTTCAACGGTTTCACGCGCTTGCAGTTGTTGAATATTAACCTCTTTTTTAATAATCAACGCATCAATCCTGGCGTGTTCCTTCGCTTTGAGTTTATCGAGGTGATCGTGGTTACAGAGATAGATAAACGAACGATAACCCATTGGCTCACCGCTCATTTTCGACACCTCCTCAAGTACAGGTTGAATCTCTGAATTGGGCAGATAAAACGGTAGGCTCACCCGGGCACCTTGTTCAGCCAAGGCTTTTTTTAGTTCTTCCAGCCCACTTTCCTGGCGGGCATTGGTGGCAACAACCGGTATGCCAAGGATGCGTGCTAGCTCATCGGTATTTTGTTCAATTCCCCGCTTCTCGGCCATGTCGATTTTATTCAACACCAAAACCGAGGGCATGCCCAAGTCGATGATTTGCGTAATAAATAAAAGATGCCGACGGAGATTCGTTGCATCAGCGACTATCATCACCAGATCGGGATGCGCTGGGTTATCGGCATCCAGAAGTACATTAAAAGTAACTTTTTCGTCTTCGGAGCGCGGATATAAGCTGTAGGTACCAGGCAGATCTATTACTTCAGCGGTAAGCTGACTGTTCAGCGCAACACTCCCTGTTTTTTTATCGACCGTAACCCCTGGAAAATTGCCTACTTTCTGATGCAGCCCAGTAAGCGCATTAAACAAGGAGGATTTGCCACTATTGGGATTACCAACAAGTGCTATTTTAATTTGATTTTTCACAGAAAAGGCGATTTCGGTAGCAGCTCCACTTCTATGGCGTCGGCTTCATCGCGCCGGAGTGCCAGTTCATACCCCAAAATCTGAATCGCCATCGGGTCGCCGAATGGAGCGATACGGCGCACCTTGAGTCTTTCGCCGGGCAAGCACCCCATCTCCAGCAATTTATTCGCAATAGGGTGTTTTCCCAAAGCTTTGATCTGGGCATAATCTCCGGCTCTTAATTGACTTAGCTTCACGCCTATTTAGATTGTTTATAAACAACGCAAAGTTAGAGCAACTTCGCGATATCCGAAATGTTATCAGACTTTTTTGTCCGTTTTTTCACTGGTAGTCGTTTCTTGTCCGAAAGAAGGACAATCACAACCCCTTTTAGAGGCGCAAGAGGCAAGAAACAAACACAACAAGGCGAAAAGGGTAGTAGTTTTACGGCAATGTAACATGGGCATAAAGCTAAGTAATTATGCAGATGTGAGATTTACTATTGTGATACAAAAATCAAAGAAAACAGTCTTATTTGCTGCGCTCGATTGGGGTTTAGGTCACGCCACCCGCTGTATTCCGCTAATCGACGCGTTAATTGAACTTGGGCATACGCCTATTTTGGCGAGTTCAGGTCATGCCCTTCAATTCTGGAAAAATTATTATCCCAGCCTTCAATTTGTTACCTTATCGTCACTAGATGTGCGCTATAATGGCACGGCTTGGTGGTCGGCACTCCTTCAAAGCCCCTTTATGATTCGTCGCTTAATGGTAGACGACAAAAAATTACTCAAACAATACCTTAAAAACAATACTGTTGATTTTATTGTAAGCGATAACCGCTATGGCTGTACTTATCCTGGCATTAAAGCCGTATTGCTAAGCAATCAACTTGATTTATTACCCCCTCAAAATTGGAGCGGTTTACCTGCCCTGAGCTGGAAAATTATTTGGCGCTCTGCCTTTCGCGGCTTTGCAGCCCCATTTCAGGAGCTTTGGCTACCCGAATTTGAAGACGAAACTTTGCAGCTG
>Ga0105054_10000889_pt1 | contig 48828 bp, 50 predicted proteins | sample BON02_FD_78091 | JGI IMG/M metagenome (GOLD analysis project Ga0105054, IMG submission 78091) | Freshwater microbial communities from Lake Bonney liftoff mats and glacier meltwater in Antarctica - BON-02 (megahit assembly) | ecosystem: Environmental > Aquatic > Freshwater > Ice > Glacier...
CGCTCGGGCCGCCCCGCCACGAACTCCAGGCGTCAGCCACAGCGAACCCACTAAGGCTCACTGCCATCTTCGATTCGCTCATCCCTCCTGCTACCGTGGAGGGATGAGCGAATGGAATTACACTAAATGCGCCAAGCCCTTCACTTCTGTTGAAGAGGCCAAGCAATACCTGCAAGAAAAGGACTTTGCGGGCTGGATTTTGCAGCGCGAGGTCGGATTTTCTGCCGTCTGCCCCACCTACCCGGAGGGTTTCTACCCTGATGCGACCGTGGTGGCAGAGGTCAACAACTCGAAGAACGAAATGGGCACGCTCCCCCTAGGCTCAGCCAGCTGCTGCGCCTAGCGCGGCAATACAGGGGGCTAGATTCCCTCCCCTAAACCACCCGAGAGCTTTCCGTGGAACGCCTCGGTGGCTTCGTTCATTCCAATCAAAGACACCTCTTTCCCGTAGGCCTCATACTTCGTGACAATGGCGTCGATGGCAGCCACCGTCGAGGCATCCCAAATGTGGGATGCGGTCATGTCGATGTTGATGCGTGCAGGGTCTTCCGAGTATTCGAACTGGGTGGTCAAGTCATTGCTCGAGGCGAAGAATAATTCCCCGTCCACCACGTAGTGGGCGGTGGGACCCTCTTCTTCGACCGAGAGCGTGCGGGTAACACTGACAAAGTGAGCCACGCGCCTGGCAAAAGCAACCATCGCCACCAACACACCAGCAATCACGCCAAGGGCGAGGTTGTGGGTCCACACGGTGACCGCCACGGTCGTGACCATGACGGCGGTTTCGCTTTTGGGCAGACGCTTGAGCGTGCTCGGGGCGATGCTGTGCCAGTTGAAGGTGGCCACGGAGACCATGATCATCACAGCGACCAGCGCCGCCATCGGAATCATGCCAACGATGTCACCCAACCCAACAACCAGGATCAGAAGGAAAAGCCCCGCTAAGAATGTGGAAATACGCGTGCGAGCACCCGATGCCTTCACATTAATCATGGTCTGACCGACCATGGCGCATCCGCCCATTCCGCCAAAGAAACCCGAGAGCATGTTGGCGACCCCTTGGGCCCAGGCTTCACGGGTTTTGCGCGATCGCGTATCGGTGACATCGTCCACGAGTTTTGCGGTGAGGAGTGACTCCAAGAGCCCCACCACGGCCATAGCCGCGGCAAACGGGGCAATGATAGTCAGCGTTTCCCACGTCAGGGGAACGTTGGGGATGAAAAGCTCCGGCAGGCTTTCGGGCAGATCGCCCTCATCCCCCACGGTGGGAACCACGAAGGCGCTCACCACAACAAGGGAGGTCAACACCACAATCGCGACCAGGGGGGCAGGAACAGCCTTAGTGATCATGGGCATGAAAATCATGATTGCAAGGCCCGCTGCAACCAGCGGATAGACCAACCAGGGAACGCCTAGGAGATGTGGCAGCTGGGCACTAAATATCAAGATAGCCAGAGCATTGACGAAGCCGACCATGACGCTTCGCGGAATGAACCGCATGAGTTTCGCGACACCCAGCGCGGCAAGAATGATCTGGAAGATTCCCCCCAAAATGACGGTGGCGATGAAGTAATCCATGCCGTAGTCCCTGGCCACCGGCGCAATCACAAGAGCGATGGCGCCGGTTGCTGCTGTGATCATGGCAGGGCGTCCACCTAGAAACGCAATGGATACGGCCATCACAAAAGAGGAAAACAGTCCCACCCTCGGGTCCACACCGGCGATGATCGAAAAAGAAATAGCTTCAGGAATCAGAGCGAGGGCAACCACCAGGCCCGCAAGAACCTCTTTGGTCAGTATTTTCGGTGTTGTGAGTGCCGTCCACACGGAAGGGCGGGCGACGTAGCGCTTTTTGTCCTCGGGGGGCATGGCAATAGTGGTCACTTCTGGCTCCTTAGGTGAGCACTCCCGCGGTCAGTAAGCGCAGGTAAGGGCAGCGATTGGTGCTGAACAAGCGACTAGGCGTCGGGGGTGCCAGTTCTCTAGCCTAGCGCGAGAGCTCTCGGCTCCGGGTCGCCAACCCTCTATTCACTTTTCGCTCAGCGAGGAGAGGACAATGGGGCGATGGAAACACACCAGAGTCAGACCGGAAAATGGATCGCTATCTCTGCAGCCATTGGCTCACTCGTGTTCAATTGGCTGATGATTTTTTCCCTCGCCGTGGCTGTTTCCTCGGCGATCTGGTGCTTGGTCTTGTTCCATCACCACGATCCTCTCATCAAGGAGATTCTCAAGGAATCACTCAACTCAAGAGTGTGACCCATGTCGCGGCCGAAGCCGACACCATCCCTGTCGAGGCACCGGACGACGATCGGTTCGCCATTGAGCATCGACACCAAGAGACTCTGACCGGATTGACCGCAATCAATCACCCCCGACAGTTCCGCCATGAGCGGCAGGTCCTCTATGACTCGAGGTGGCAAACCACTGGTCAGTTCTTCCGCAGAGCGGGATGTTCTCAGTCTATTTCAAATGTATACAAAATGGCAGTAGAGTGAGATTATGAAAGCGAGTGAGCGTGCCTACAAGAGGCTGTTAGAGGAAATTGTGGCCGGAGAGCTTCCTCCCGGCACGGTACTGGGGGAAGCAGAGCAGTCCTCCAGATTGGGAATTTCTCGAACTCCGCTCCGGGAAGCGTTGTTCCGACTACACGCAGATGGTCTTCTCACCAACCCCACCGGTCGCGGGGCAGTCGTCACAGACATCTCCCCCGATCGAGTCCGAAAACTCTACGCGGTTCGAACGGAACTCGAAGTTCTTGCGAGCAGGCTGGCTGCCCGCAATCGAGACAAAGACGTCTTCGTGGAATTAGCCAAAGAATTTGACCACGCCTCGAAAACCCTGAGTTTGGCTGACGAGTCCGTCAGCAACTACTACAGCTTGAACGCACGATTCGACAAAGCAATAGATTCATCTACCGATAACGACTACTTGGTGGCCAACCTTGAGGTGATGCGGAAACATGCGGCGAGGTTCCGCCAAGTTGCCCGACGTGACCTGAGTCGTCTTGTCGCAAGCGCCGTCGAGACCAAGAGTATTTGCGAGGCAATTGCGAACCACAACGAAGAGAAATCTGTGGAAGCTACGCGAAACCACGTGAAGAACAGCCTCGAACACATCATGAGCACTTTTACTCAAGATTCCCCTCAAGACCGCATCACCCCGGAGATAATAGTTTGAACGATACGACCCCGACCAAGTACCACCGCATTGCGGTTCGCACCTATCGAAGCTCGGAAAAGCTGACACGAAATGACCAGCTCGCCTGGCATTTTGCTGTCATGGCCAAAGAGGCTCCCGCTCCCAGCGCGGAGGTCATCGACATGGTTCAGAACCGCATCGTTGACAACGCAGCGGTTGCTCTTGCTTCCTTGAACCGTCAGCCGGTCATTACTGCCCGGGACCAAGCTCTGTGCCATCCCCCGTCAATAAATGGGAAGGGGGCAACACTCTTCGGTCTCAGCAGTTCAACCCGGGTATCCCCCGAGTGGGCCGCTTGGGCCAACGGGGTTGCCGTGCGAGAACTTGACTTCCACGACACCTTCCTGGCAGCGGATTATTCCCACCCCGGCGACAACATACCGTCAATTCTCGCTGTCTCGCAGCACCTCGGTATCTCTGGTGACCGTTTGGCGAGAGCCGTTGCTGTCGCGTATGAAGTTCAGGTTGCCCTGGTGAAGGGTATGTGCCTGCACGAGCACAAGATAGACCACATCGCACACCTTGCCCCGGCTGCTGCTGCGGGTCTTGGAGCCCTCCTCGATCTAGAACCGGAGGTCACCTATCACGCGATAGGTCAGGCTCTTCACACCTCGACGGCAACACGGCAGTCGAGGAAGGGACAGATTTCTTCCTGGAAGGCTTTCGCGCCGGCATTTGCGGGAAAAATTGCCGTGGAAGCCGTTGATCGTGCTATGCGCGGAGAGGGCAGCCCTTCCCCCATCTGGGAGGGCGAGGACGGTGTCATTGCGTGGCTCTTAGGAGGACCCGACGCTCGTTACGACATCGACATTCCGGAACCGGGACAGCAGTGTGAGGCAATCCTCGAGACGTACACCAAAGAACACTCCGCCGAGTATCAAGCTCAGGCTCTCATTGACCTGGCCACCAGGATGGCAACCGAACATCCAGGTGTGTCCGACCCAAACAACGTGGAGTCGATTCAAATTGCCACATCCCATCACACTCACTTTGTGATTGGTTCTGGCTCCGGTGATCCTCAAAAATATGACCCACATTCGAGTCGGGAGACTCTCGACCACTCGATCCCCTACATTTTTGCTGTTGCGCTACAGGACCGTAAATGGGACCACGTAGACAGCTACCTGCCGGAGCGTGCACAGCGCCCAGACACCGTTGACCTGTGGCAGAAGATTACAACCTCTGAAGACCCGGTTTGGACGGAGCGCTACCACTCGGTTGATCCTGCGGTTAAGGCTTTCGGTGGCAAGGTGACCATCAGGCTGACCAATGGTTCTATCGTTACCGATGAACTAGCCGTTGCCAACGCGCACCCTCTTGGCGCTTCGCCCTTCGCCTTGGGCGATTACGACCAAAAATTCCGCTCTCTGACATCGTCGATCCTCAAGACCCAAGAATTGGACAAATTCTTGAGTATGGCGCGCCGTGTACCTCAGCTAACCGGCGCTGATCTTGACCAACTCAATCCAGCAGCAATGCACGCTCCTGACACAGGCACGAAGGGCATCTTCTGATGATTCATTCCGAACTCCCCCCCTCCGCAAAACGATCGCTCTTCAAAGAGGCTCTGTCACGTGATGGCCTTCTTCAGTTTCCTGGGGCACTTAACCCTCTCAGCGCGAGGTTGATTGAGGGTCATGGTTTTGATGGCGTGTACATTTCTGGCGCTGTCCTCTCAGCAGAATTGGGCCTCCCCGACATCGGGCTGACCACCCTTACAGAGGTCGCCAAACGGGCGCAAGAAACCTCACGGGTGATTAGCCTGCCCACTCTTGTTGACGCCGACACCGGTTTCGGCGAGCCGATGAATGTTGCTCGCACCACCCAGATTTTGGAAGACGCTGGGGTCTCAGCCCTTCACATCGAAGACCAGGTCAACCCGAAGAGATGTGGTCACCTTGACGGTAAAGCTGTCGTCGATGAAGAAACCTCGGTGAAGCGGATCAGGTCGGCTGTCGATGCTCGGCGCGACGCGAACTTGACGATTGTCGCTCGCACCGACATCCGAAGCATTGCGGGATTCGACGAGACTATCCGCCGCGCCAAGGCGCTCAGAGATGCTGGCGCGGACGCAATATTCCCCGAAGCATTGGCAAGCCTCAGCGAATACGAGCGGCTTGCCAACGAGGTGGGATTACCGGTGATTGCCAACATGACCGAATTCGGAAAGACGGAACTCTTCCCGGCGAGCGAGTTGCGTAACGTCGGCGTCAAAATCGCGATCTACCCCGTCTCCCTTCTGCGCGTGGCAATGGGAGCAGCAGATCGAGCTCTCTCCGTCCTTAGATCTGAAGGATCGCTCGAGAGCCTTCTACCGGACATGCAAACCAGGGCGGAGTTGTATGACCTGTTGGACTATGAGTCATACAACCAATTCGACTCGTCGATTTATAACTTTTCACTTCCCCAAGCACACGAGGAACCGGTAAGAGAAAGGTCGTGACAAGGCATGCCAGAAAATGACCTCACCGTCAAGAAAGGTCTTGCCGGAGTCGTTGCGGATTACACGTCGATTTCCAACGTGAACCAGGAAACGAATTCTCTCCTCTATCGCGGTTACCCCGTCCCGCAGCTTGCCGAGAGGAAGTCGTTTGAAGAAACCGCGTGGCTCCTGTGGCACGGCGAGCTCCCCACCCCGTCAGAACGAGAGGGCCTCCGCCATCGAATGGTCAAAATCGGTCGCGTCCCAAGCGTTGTCTGGGACGTACTAAGGAAGTTGCCCCGAGACTCCCACCCGATGGACCTCACCCGCACTGCAGTCAGCGTTCTGGGAAATATTGACCCGTTAGCCTCGCGTCATGACGTCGAGGCTGAAATTGCTAAAGCGGAGTCATTATTTGCCGTTTTGCCCTCGATCGTCGCGGGCATACAGAGGCTTCGCCGAGGCGACGACATCCTCGATCCACGAGACGACTTGGACTACGCCGAGAACTTCTTGTGGATGACATTTGGGGAGACCCTGCCGAGCGAAGTCGTGGACGCCTTTCGAGTATCGATGATTCTCTACGCCGAACACTCCTTCAACGCCTCAACTTTCACCGCGCGAGTCATCACCTCAACGACTTCAGACATGCACTCAGCCATAGTGGGGGCAATCGGAGCACTGAAAGGCCCCCTTCACGGCGGTGCAAATGAGGCTGTAATGGAGATGTTTGAGGAAATTGGGATCGATGAGACGGCCCACGAGAGGGCTGCCGACTGGCTCACCAATGCTCTCGCGGAAAAGCGGAAGATCATGGGTTTTGGTCACCGGGTGTACAAGAACGGTGATTCGCGGGTGCCGACGATGAAACAGTCCCTTGACCGGCTCATCGACAGCTATAGTCGTCCCGAACTTGGCCGGCTCTATTCCACCCTCGAGGATGCAATGGTTTCTGCGAAAGGAATCAAACCGAATCTCGACTACCCGTCGGGGCCGGCATATCACTTGATGGGCTTTGAAACACCAATGTTCACTCCACTTTTTGTGGCCTCCCGGGTCACCGGCTGGTGCGCACACATTATGGAGCAAAGAGCTAACAACTCACTGATTCGCCCGCTGTCGAAATACAACGGGGTGGCGGAGCGGTCAACGCCCTAAAGCGTCGCTCGGTGCAGTTCCTCTAAGGTCGAACGAACATCTCCTTTGGGGTAACCAAGAATTTCGCGCTCTTCTTCCGGGACGTCGTAAGCAACGACGTTGCCACGTCCCTGAACGATGAAGCGGTCCGGAAGGAACGGGCATTCCGCATCGCGCTCATCTACGGTGATCGTGGAGCCCGCCACATCGGCCAGCATCTGGAAAAATTCCCTAAAGGTCAAGTTCTCACCGCCGACAAGATAAGCCGCACCGGGCTTACCGCGCTCGATGGCCCCTCTGGCGGCTTCAGCAAGCGCGTGCACGGACATATAGTTTGTGCCCCCCTTAGGCGCAAACACTTCTTCCGGTCTTTCTCCACAAAGCCAGGAGAACATTCTGGAGAAGCGCCTGAGCGATGTCCCCGGGGTTGCGCCCACGATGGACGGCGGGTTGAGGGTGATGGCCGCGAAACCATCAGTAGTGAGCGCACGGGCCCCCTCATCAGCCATTTTCCTGCCCGCTACGTAGGGGATGCGTCCCGCCCACTCCGGGTAAAGGTGGTGGTAATAGCTTCCAATCTGAACAAACCGTTTTACCCCGGCATCACGCGCGACAGCCGCGAATTCGGGGACCGCTCGACCCTGGATGTCTAACCACAGCTCAAGAGTGTCGCGTTCCAGATCGATGTGGCGGATATCTTGACCAGCGGCAAAGACGACGTTGGTGAAGGGTGCCAGGCTGTCACGGTCAATACCCGCGATGTAATCGCCAACGATTCTCGCCATACCGGAAATAGCAGGTGGGTCGCTTTCCAATTCTGGGGAACGCGACATGACACTAACCTCGTGTCCGTGTTTGTGGAGATTCTCGGCAATATGTGCCCCGATCATGCCGGTCCCGCCAACAACCAGAGTCTTCATCAGAAAACAACCCTTCCGTTCGATATCACCTCTTGGGTTTCCGACCTCATGGCGAAATGACCATCAGAGCTGGAGTCAAGGGCTAACGTCTCCCCCGGATACACCACTCCGCTAAACCGGCCATAAAGGTGAGTGAGGTCGGCAGGGTGCTTCCCCGCATCGGTTGCGAGCGGGATTGTGGCCGCCGCGAGGGTGCAGAGCCCATGAAGAATCGGCCGAGGTTGGCCGATTCTTTTCGCGGCTTCTGGATCGACGTGAATATCGTGAGCATCGCCTGTGAGCCGATAGAGCAAAGCTTGGTTAGCTGCTGTTTGGAGAGCAAGAGTATTGGGATTATTCAGCACCCTCGGCGGTTCGGCGGAGGGTCCCCGCTCTCCGCCGAAACCCCCCATATTGGGAGCAAAAATTGTCCATGTAGCCGCAAAAAAATCAGACTCGACCGCGATGGTAAACACTGCGGCAGAGCCCTTGTCCCAAACACTTTCCACCCGAGCGCCCATAGTGACTGATCCGGTTGCTGGTAGTGGAGCGTGGACATCAAGGGACTGGGAGGCGTGAACAGCCTTGTTCCCGTAACCCCCCGTTTCCGCGATGACGTCCGGCGCCCACTGGGCGAGGGTCAGCCCGAATGTGGGGAGAACCCGCAGGTCTCGCTCATAGATGAGGTCGAGGTGCTCCCCTCCGACTCCGACCGCGAGCGCGTAGAGGATAGCGTCATGGGGAAGATAGTCAACAGTTCGAGTACCAAGGTCACGTCCTTGCCAGTCGCTAGCACTCATGCGCCATAAACCTTTTCTGGCATGGGGGCTTCTGACAGCAACTTCTCGAGAGCCTCGCCGACTTCTTGGGCTACCCAACGTCGTTGGATGTCGATGCTGGGCCCGTGTTGCCATCCGTTCTCTACACGGAGATGACCACCACCAACCTCAATGACGCGCCCGGTGACACCACCTGAGTGCAGGCTGGCCAACCACGCGACCACGGGTGAGACGTTTGCTGGATCCATGGCATCAAAACCCTCATCTGGGGGAGCCATCTCGTCGGCAAACACTGCGGAGGTCATCCGAGTGCGCGCTGAGGGAGCCAGTGCGTTCACTGTCACTCCATAACGGCTGAGCTCGTGCGCAGCGACGAGAGTGAGGGAAGCAATCCCCCCCTTTGCCGCGGAGTACGCAGCCTGCCCCACGCTTCCCTGGAGTCCCGCTCCCGACGAAGTGTTAATGACTCTAGCAACGGGTGTCCGCCCTGCTTTCGATTCCTCCCGCCAGTAGCTCGCTGCATGACGGAGCGGGGCAAAGTGACCCTTGAGGTGGACGCGGATAATTGGGTCCCAGTCTTGCTCTGTTGCGCTGACAATCATCCGGTCCCTCACGAACCCGGCGTTGTTTACCAGAATGTCGAGACGCCCGAACGCGCTAATTGCCTGCTTGACCATGGCCTCTGCCTGCTCAAAATCCGCGACATCGGAGCCGTTAGCTTCGGCTTCACCCCCGAAGCCTCGGATGATGTCCACGACTTCCTGAGCCGGGCCGGTTGAATTGCCGCGCCCATCCAGCTCTGTTCCCAAATCATTGACCAAGACTTTGGCGCCTTGCCGAGCGAGCTCAAGTGCGTGTTCTCGTCCAAGCCCTCGCCCTGCACCCGTGACAATGGCGACTCGGTTTTCGCAGATACCCTCCATTGCGCAATTTCCCTTCGTTCCCTAGCGTGTAGCCTAGTGTATACAATGTAGGAGGGGGCGAAATGGCCGGGGGCAATCGCTAGTGAGCAATCGCAACGTCACAGTTGTCTCTGGGGCGAGCACGGGAATCGGAGAGGCTATCGCCCTCCGGCAAGCGCGTGCGGGTGATCACGTCTGGGCTTTGGTTCGAAATCCCGAGTCCTGCGCCAACCTCCGTGACGCAGCGGAGAGGGAGCACCTCCTGCTCGAGCTATGCGAAGCTGACGTGACAGACAGTGAATCGGTCAGGGCTGCAATTCAGCGGGTGGTCCTTGAGTCGGGTCGAATCGACCGTTTCGTCTGCAACGCGGGAATTTTCATCGGCGCAACGTTCGAATCACTATCAATTGTTGACCATGCCGAGGTCTTTGACGTCAATTACTTCGGCGCCCTAAGGGTAATCCTCGAGATTCTTCCCACGATGCGCATGCAACGGTCCGGAACGATTGTCGCAGTTAGTTCTCAATCTTCCGAAGTGGTACTCCCCACCTGGGCGGCCTACTCGGCATCCAAGAGAGCTCTTGAAACAGCACTTGAGGCCTTAGCCCTCGAAGTTGGGCTGCTGGGAATCCGCATTGCCCTGGTACAGCCGGGAAGCACGAGGACAGAAATGCGGAAGAAGATTTCCGAGCGAACGAACCATTCTGACTATTCCATCCCTCTCTCGCGCTACCGCGACATCGTTATGGCAGATCGGGAAACCAGCATCGAAGCCGATCAGGTCGCTGGGTCGGTGGAGAATCTCCTCCACGTCGACAACCCACCTTGGCGCACCCGGGTCGGCTCTGACGCAATTCGGAACACCACCAAGCGCCAGGCTGCCGGCGACGACCGGTGGGTGGGGTTCTTTCAAATTTCGGAAGAGGCCTCCTTTCGGGATGCGTGGGGCGCCCCGCGAAGTGAAAACAAAAGAATCCCTGCGAGGCCTGACGGGGTTACAGTAACTAGTCAAGAAGGAGAAGTAAGAAGATGACAGTAAGTTCACACCTCCACGCAGACGGTGTAGGGGTTGTCACCGTCGATTACCCACCCGTCAACGCGCTACCCATTGCGGGCTGGTTTGCAATCGCCAAGGAAATTACCGATCTGGGCCAAAATCCAGACTGTCGGGTGGTGGTGCTGCGTTCCGAAGGTCGGGGGTTCAACGCTGGCGTCGACATCAAAGAAATTCAGGCGCAGGAGGGCCACGGGGCCCTGGTTGACGTGAACCGAGCATGCTTTGCCTCGTTCAAAGCAATATACGAGTGCCAGGTTCCGGTCATCTCTGCCGTCAACAACTTCTGCCTCGGAGGAGGGGTAGGACTTGTGGGCAACAGCGACGTCATCATCGCCTCCGATGATGCCTATTTTGGGGTGCCCGAGGTGGACCGTGGGGCATTGGGAGCGGCCACCCACCTCTCACGCCTTGTGCCACAACACATGCTTCGAGCTTTTTACTTCACAGGTCAGAACATTCCCGCGGCTCGCCTTGCCGAGCTTGGCAGCGTTTACTCGGTGGTTCCCCGTGCGGAATTGGACTCGGCGGCCCTTTCTCTTGCGAGAGGCATTGCGGAAAAGGACACTAGAGTGATCCGCGCGGCGAAAGAAGCCCTCAACGCAATCGATCCCATTGACGTAAATTCGAGTTATCGATTCGAGCAGGGTTTCACCTACGAGCTGACCCTAATCGGTGTGGCTGACGAACTCCGGGACGCCTTCGTCAGCGACAAGCAGAAGTGATTCCTCGAGACACTTCACCGTGTTCGGCTTGGACCACATCACACGGTCTGCCTCAACAGGATGAAACTTCCAAAAAACTCCACCCAACAGATCAGGCAAGGTGACTGACCCATGAACTCAAAAAGCACAGTATCCACTATCCGCACTCCGCTCACCGAGCTTGTGGGCGTGAAACACCCCATTGTCCAAACCGGAATGGGGTGGGTCGCGGGGCCGCGTCTGGTGTCGGCAACGGCAGAGGCGGGGGCTTTGGGAATACTCGCCTCGGCCACCATGACCTTAGACGAACTCGCGATAGCCATCGATGAGGTCCGGGGGCGCACGGAGAAGCCTTTTGGGGTCAATATGAGGGCAGACGCCGGTGATGCGGAAAAAAGAGTTGACCTTCTCATTAAGAACAAGGTCGCTGTTGCATCCTTCGCCCTAGCCCCCAAGCGAGACCTCATCACCAAACTCCAAGAGGCCGGAGTGAAAGTTATCCCCTCCATCGGGGCGGTCCGTCACGCGGTAAAAATGCAAGAGTGGGGTGTTGATGCTGTCATGGTTCAAGGCGGCGAGGGTGGAGGTCACACCGGAGCTGTCCCCACTTCTCTGCTTCTTCCCGCAGTCATCAAATCGGTGGATACTCCGGTCATTGCCGCTGGCGGTTTTCACGACGGACGCGGTCTTGCGGCAGCGCTGGCGTATGGCTCGGCAGGCATTGGGATGGGGACCCGCTTCCTCCTGACCAAAGACAGCTCTGTTCCGGAAGACATCAAACGCGCCTATCTCGAGTTTGGGCTCGATGGAACTGTCGTCACGACGAAAGCTGACGGTGTTCCTCACCGCCTGTTGAGGACTGATTTCGTCGAAAATCTTGAGTCGTCAAATCCCATCCGGTCACTAGTCCCCGCTCTCGCTCGCGCTATGAAGTTCCGAGGAATGAGCGGAATGACGTGGTCAGAGTTTGTCAAGGAAGGCCTGTCGATGAAGAAGAGCACCGGACGATCCTGGGGTCAAATGATGCTCGCGGCCAACACGCCAATGCTCCTCAAAGCAGGTCTCGTGGACGGGGACACAACGGGGGGAATGCTCTCATCAGGTCAGGTTGTTGGCGTGATCGACGATCTTCCCAGTTGCGAGGAACTCGTGAACCGGATCGTGGCCGAAGCAATTGTCGCGCTTGATCACGCTCACAGCCTGATCAAGTCCTAACGGGGCCTGCCTGTCTTTGCTTCCTCAGCCGAGACGCTCGATGATGGTGACATTGGCCACTCCCCCACCCTCACACATAGTTTGGAGTCCATAACGGCCTCCGGTGCGCTCCAGCTCATTGAGTAGCGTTGTCATCAGTTTGGTCCCGGTAGCGCCAATGGGGTGGCCCAAGGCAATTGCTCCGCCATTGACGTTGACGCGTGAGCGGTCGGCCCCGGTCTCTTTCATCCAGGCCATCACCACTGAAGCAAAAGCTTCATTCACTTCAAATAGGTCAATATCCTCGATAGACATTCCTGCTCTTTCTAGAGCGACCGTCGTTGCGGGAATGGGTGCTGTCAGCATCCACAATGGGTCGGCGGCGCGAACCGAAATGTGGTGGATTCGCCCGCGAGGGGTGAGGCCGTGTGCGCTGAGGGCGGATTCCGAGGCGACCAACACCGCACTCGAGGCGTCACACAACTGCGACGACACCCCAGCAGTTATGCGCCCGCCCTCGATAAGCGTCGGGAGGGTGGCCATTTTCTCGAGAGACGTGTCACGCCTCGGACCCTGGTCGATTGAAAGGCCCTCAAGCGATTCAATTTCGTTGGCGAAGCGCCCTTCGTCTGTTGCCCTTATTGCTCTCTGGTGACTTTCGAAAGCAAAAGCCTCCATGTCCTCTCGGGAGAGATTCCAGTGTTCGGCAATCATTTCCGCTGCCCGAAACTGTGAGACCTCTTGGTCCCCGTATCGCCTCCTCCAGCCAGGTGATTCAGCAAAAGGAGTTGAAAAACCAAATTCGCTTCCGGCAATCATGGCGGCTGAAATCGGTATGGCTGACATGTTCTGGACCCCACCGGCAACCACGAGATCAGCGGTTCCTGACATGACAGCCTGAGCAGCGAAATGAACAGCCTGCTGACTCGACCCACATTGGCGGTCGATGGTCACTCCGGGGACATGTTCGGGTAGCCCGGCAACAAGCCAAGCCGTTCGGGCGATATTTCCCGCTTGGGACCCGAGCGTATCGGTGCAACCAAGGATCACGTCGTCTACTGCTGAGGGGTCAACCGCGGTTCGGTTCATCAAAGCACTGATGGAGTGCGCTCCCAAATCGGCAGAATGGATATGGGCAAGCGAGCCACCCCTTTTTCCCACGGGGCTCCTCACCGCATCGACAATGTACGCAGCTTCAACCACAACAGACTCCTTCCTCTTCCTACGGGTGTTGACTACTAATGGACAGCACTTCCCCCGTCATGTACGACGAATAACCGCTAGCCAGGAAAACAATGGCGTTGGCAATCTCCCACGGTTCAGCAGCCCTGCCAAAGGCTTCTCTCGCCTTCAATTCCTCGAGGTGTTCGGGTGTAGTGACCTTCTCGAGGAAGGGGTGCATGGCCAAACTGGGTGAGACCGCGTTGACCCGAATTCCGGAGGGGGCAAAATCCATAGCTGCCGAGCGGGTCAGTGCCATGACACCGGCTTTGGCTGCCGCGTAATGAGCTTGACCGGCCTGAGCGCGCCAACCAATGACCGACGCGTTGTTGACGATTCTCCCGGGAACCCCCTGGTCCACCATCATTCTCCCAGCAGCCCGAAGGCACTTGAACGTTCCCGTCAGGGTGATCTCAATAACGGCAGACCATTGCTCGTCAGTCATATCGAGAATAGAAACACTTCCACCGAGCCCGGCGTTGTTCACCATCACGTCAAGTGGTCCAACATGAGAACCGGCCTGCAGAAGAGCATCGATGTGTTCGTCGTTTCTGACGTCACAGACGACTGCGCTGACTCGTTCCGCACCGAACTCGACCGCGAGTTCGGTTGCAGTGCTCTCGAGCCGTCCCTCGTGAATGTCACCAATAGTGACGTGCTGCGCTCCCTCTTCGAGGCACCTCTTAGCGGTAGCGAGACCGATACCGGCCCCGGCAGCAGCGGTGACAACAACCCGCTGCCCGGTCAATAATCCATGCGGGGGAAGGTACTCAGGCGTGGACTGTGCTTGTGTCATCGTTGCTCCCTTGGTAACCCGAGAACCCGCTCGGCCAAAACATTCTTCAAAATTTCATCCGTCCCGCCGTAGATCGTGTCGGCACGGCTAAAAAGAAAAAGGGTCTGGAATTCGTCGAGTTCGTAGGGCTCTGCGGCAACGGTGAGCCCGTCGGGACCAGCAACATCCATGGCCAATTCGCCCAAGTCTCGATGCCAGCGGCCCCAAAGAAGTTTTGCTACCGACGACTCGTAACCTTGTTCTCCTCCGAGCGATCGAAGAGCGTGAAGCCTAATCACTTCAAGCCCGAGGTGAGCTTCAACGATTCGGCGCCTGATGCCTGGATCGTCGAGTGTTCCGTTTTCTCGGGAGCGCTCAATAACGTCATCAAGTTCCCGACGATAGGCGATCTGCTGCGCAAGCGTGGAAACCCCGCGTTCCCATCCCAGGGTTGCCATCGCAACGCCCCACCCTTTACCAGGTTCCCCGACAATCATGTCGGCTTCTGTGACCGCATCGGTGAAGAACACTTCATTGAATTCACTGGTCCCGGTGAGTTGATTGATGGGACGGATGTCAATCCCCTCCTGGTCGAGGGGAACCAGTAGATAGGAGAGGCCGTCGTGTCGACGTTCACCGTCACCGGTGCGGGCAACCACAAAGCACCATTGGGAGTGCTGGGCAAGTGATGTCCACACCTTTTGCCCGTTAATCACCCACTGTCCATCGTTCAACTCTGCGCGAGTCGACACGTTGGCAAGATCCGACCCGGCGCCCGGCTCCGAATATCCCTGGCACCATAGTTCCTCTACGGCGACAATGGCGGGAAGGAACCTGGCTTGCTGTTCCGGGGTCCCCAGCTCGATCAGGGTGGGACCAAGAAGCTCCTCTCCAAGGTGATTCACCCGGGCAGGGGCCCCCGATCGGGCGTACTCTTCGTGGAAAATCACCTGCTTGGCGAGGCTCAGCCCCCTACCCCCGAATTCTTCTGGCCAGCCCACACAGGTCCAGCCGGCTTCGGCCATTTTCCTATTCCATTCGAGGCGTTCAGGAAAAGCTTCGTGCTCCCGGCCGGATCCGCCCAATCCTCGCAATTCCCAAAATTTCCCCCGAAGATTCGCGTCGAGCCAGCCACGTATTTCAGCTCGGAAGTGTTCGTCGGTTTGTTCGCTCATAAGCAATCCCCCTCTCCATCGCGTTTCAGATGTCTTGCCACTCGCATTAGGTCCTCTGTGTATACAATGCCATAAATCTGATAAAGTTGAGAATTATGGGGGAAGTAAATGACTGACGAAGCGGAGAAGGATGTCGTCACGTACGAGGTCAGCGGCAGTGCCGCCATTATCCGACTCAATCGACCCCGATATGGCAACGCTCAAAACTCCCAAGTCACCTACGAGCTTGACGCCGCGTTCATCAAAGCCACTAATGATGACGAGGTCAAGGTCATCGTCCTCGGCGGGAATGGCAAACATTTTTGCTCTGGGCACGACATTGGCACCCCCGGTCGCGACATCGACCAAAGCTTTGAGCGAAAAGCGGTCATCTGGTGGGACCACGTTGGTGCCGAAGGGGTTGACTCCAGATTCGCCCGCGAGTCTGAGGTGTATTTGGGAATGTGTCGAAGGTGGCGGGAAATACCCAAGCCCACTATTGCTGCAGTCCAAGGGGCGTGCATTGCTGGCGGTCTGATGCTGGCGTGGTCGTGCGATTTCATTGTCGCCGCCGACAACGCGTTCTTCCAAGACCCCGTTGTCAAGATGGGAATACCCGGTGTTGAGTACTTTGCCCATCCGTGGGTCACCAACCCCCGGGCCGCGAAGGAGATGCTTTTCACGGGAGACCGGATGACCGCTGCTCGAGCACTGGAGCTCGGAATGGTCAACCATGTCGTCGCTGCCGAAGAGCTCGAGGATTTCACCCTCAAGCTTGCAGGGCGCATTGCCGAAATGCCTCGTCTCGGACTCGCGCTAGCCAAGAAAGCGGTCAACCAGGCAGAAGACCTTCAAGGGATGCGTGCAGGAATGGATTCGGTGTTCGGCTTGCATCACGCAGCCCACGCGCACAACGCCGAGGTTGGGATGGGGTCACTCGGGGGAGTCGGTGTGGCCGACGTGAAGTCGAGAAAAGAGCAGTAATGGATCTGGAATTAACACCTGAACAACAGGCTTTTGTGAGCGAGGCCCGGCAGTGGCTAGCTGACAATGTGCCCCAACCCTCCCTCCCGTCCATGGACACCGAGGATGGATTCATCGCCCACCGCGAGTGGGAGAAGACACTCAGCGAAGCCGGATGGTCCGTTGTCGCATGGCCGGAGGAATTCGGTGGACGCGGGCTCGGGATTATCGAGTGGGTGCTTTTCGAAGAGGAGTATTACCGATCCGGGGCTCCAACACGCGTCGCCCAAAACGGTATCTCGCTCCTCGCCCCCATCCTGTTCGAGCACGGGACAACGCAACAACGCGATCGCTACCTCAGTGACATGGCCAAGGGAGCAACAATCTGGGCTCAAGCCTGGTCAGAACCTGGAGCAGGAAGTGACCTCGCGGCCATTCGGAGCACGGCAACCCGCGACGATGAAAGGGCAGGGTGGATTCTCAACGGCCAAAAGATCTGGAGCTCCCGGGCACCATGGGCGGATAGAGCCTTCGGTCTTTTTCGGTCAGACCCAACCAGTGAGCGTCACAAGGGACTGACCTATCTGATGTTCCCCCTCGATGCACCGGGGATTACCGTGCGACCAATTACCCAGCTCGACGGAGAAACCGGGTTTGCCGAAATATTCTTCGACGACGTTTTTGTGTCTGACGATGATGTCTTGGGGGCCCCCGGTGAAGGATGGCGGGTTGCGATGAGCACGGCGGGCAATGAGCGTGGTCTTTCCCTGCGATCCCCCGGTCGTTTTCTGGCGGCAGTTGATCGGCTGGTGGATTTGTGGCGCGACGAGACAGGGGGAGAATCACCTCGCACTGACTCTGTAGTGGATTGCTGGATTGGCGCAGAGGCCTACCGACTGTTTACCTGGAACACCGTCGCCAGGGTCTCAGATGGCGAAGATCTAGGAGCAGAAGGAAGCATCAACAAAGTCTTCTGGTCTGAGCTCGACATCGCCATCCATGAGACAGCTCTCCACACCTTGGGACCACGAGGCGAGGGGCGTTCTGAGGAGGACCCAGCGGCTAGTCGATGGGCGAAAGACTACCTATTCGCGCTTGGTGGACCCATCTACGCCGGAACCAATGAAATCCAACGCAGTATCATCGCTGAGCGAATACTCGGACTCCCCCGAGGCGAGAGGGCAAACCGCTGATGAGATTCACGCTAACAGAGGAACATCTCGCCCTGTCGTCCGCCATTGACGACATGGTCGGAGATCTCGGAGGAAGTGATCTTGTCCGCGAGTGGGCCGCCGGCAATCACAACAAAGGCCTTCAACTGTGGTCGGGGCTTGCCGAGATGGGTCTCTGCGGCCTTCGAGTCCCGGAAGAGTCTGGCGGTGCCGGCGGAACGGTGATCGACCTCGTAGTGCTTTTCGAGCGCCTCGGTTATCACGCAGTTCCCGGACCTTGTGTCGAATCCTTCGCGTTCCTTCCCCATCTGCTGAATGAAGCCCACCAGGAGAAACTCGTCGCAGGAGCCGTGGCGACAGCCAGTTTTGCCCCCAGTGTTCCCTGGGCGGCAGACGCCGACAAAGCGGACATGATGTTTGTCATCGGCTCGGATTCACTGGCCGAGGGCACGATTGTCAACACTGTCAAATCAGTTTCTCCACTGAGGACCCTCTCGGAACTCCAAGCCGGAACACCCGAGAGCCGATCTCCTGGGGTAATCGAGCATGCTCATGATGAAGCGGCACTCGCTTCTGCGGCTTACCTTGTGGGGGTCGGTGAACGGCTCCTTGATGAGGCCGTATCGTATGCGGGGGTAAGGGAACAGTTTGGGCGCCGGATTGGTGAATTCCAAGCCGTCAAACATCTCCTCGCCGACGCTAAGATTTCGTTGACTTTTGCCAGACCGCTCGTCCTTGGCGCATCACTGCAGATGGACGGCGAGGCTCGAGCACGAAGCGTATCCAGCGCGAAAGTGGCAGCAACATCGGCTGCAAACCTCGCCGCTCGAGCATCACTTCAAGTTCACGGAGCAATCGGTTACACCGCCGAACACCACGTAGGCAACTGGATTACACTCGTGCCAGCGCTTTCACAAGTGTGGGGAACACCGGACGTCCATCGAGCCCGTATCGCTCGGTTCTTGGCAGCTGAAGGCGGGTGGGGCAGGTAATGGAATTTGCGCTCACCGAAGAACAAGAAGAACTCGCCTCGATTGTTCGGGAACTTCTATCCGAAGAATCCGGAGCTGGCGTTGCCAGGGAATCTTGGTCACGTGCTTCGGGCTATAACGAATCCCTTTGGCAGAAAATGTGTGGAGAAATTGGTGTGGCGTCGCTGGCGATCCCGGAGGAATACGGCGGAGCCGGTTTCAGCTACTTGGAAACTCACTTGGTCTTGGAAGAACTCGGTCGCGCTCTGACTGCCTCGCCATTTTTTGGGTCGGCCGTCTTAGCTGCACAAACGATTCTCTCCATCGCCTCACACGAAGAGGCGCTGCGGCTGCTCCCCGGAGTCGCGTCGGGAACGACAATTGCCGCCCTCGCTTGGGCCACAAAAGCGGGTCGGTGGGATCCGACGAACATCGGTGTGACCGCAAGCGAGGCTTCGGGAACCTGGAGTGTGAGAGGAGAGGCCCCGTTAGTGCTATTCGGGGCCCAAGCGGACCTGCTTCTCACCTTCGCTCAAACAGACAACGGTCTCGGGCTCTTCGAGGTCGCGGCCGACGAGGTGTCGGTTCAAGAGTCATCGGCGATGGACTCCACTCTTCGTTTTGCCACCGTGACATGGGATGGACATTCCGCTCGCCTCCTGGGTCGGGTGAGTGACGAGCAGCTTCACGCGCTTTGGAACCTTGTAGCAGCGGGCATTTCCGCCTTGCAAATCGGCGGGGCCTCGGCGTGCCTTGAGTTGACAGTTGAATACTCTCAGCAGCGTGTGCAATTCGGGCGGACAATCGGCTCCTTCCAAGCACTCAAGCATCGAATGGCGGAAATGTATGTGAGCGTCGAAACGGCAACCACCGCGTCACGGGCAGTCGCTATCGCGCTCACCACCGGAGAAGAGGACGCTTCGGAGCTCGCTCGCCTAGCCAAGATTTGGTGCTCCGAAGCTTTCCTCATCGTGGCGGGGGAAATGATTCAGCTCCACGGCGGCATCGCGATCACTTGGGAACACGATGCGCACCTTTTCTTCAAACGTTCCCATGCGATGAGCCAACTCTTCGGTTCCCCACGAGAACTTCGACGGTCGCTTGAATCCGCACTGTCACTGGCCTAGCTCACGAGTCGGACTGAGACCGGTTTCGTGCGGAAGGGAACCGGCTTGCCTCAGCAGGCCCAATCTGAAGTTCAGGTCTATTCGTTTCCACTTCAGCAAGGGGTTCCACTTTTGTCATCGTGGCCTTGCTCCGGCGCGCAAGATCCTGGTAAACCCGGACACCGTTTTCTTTCCAACGAAGTGCTTCATCATCCAATTCTGACACCACCTGAGCCGGGCTGCCGAGGACAAGGCTCTTTGGCGGCACCACCATGCCCGAGGTGAGCAAAGAACCCGCACCAATCAGCGACCCCTCACCCACTACGGCGCCGTCAAGAACCGTCGATCCAATACCCACCAAGACGAAACTCTCAATGTGGCAGCCGTGAAGAACAGCAGCGTGTCCGATGTGACTGTTGGGCTCTAACCGGGTTTCTTTGCCGGGAAAAACGTGGAGCACGCAGGAATCCTGGATATTGGACCCTTCCCCCACGACTATCCGACCAAAATCGCCGCGAAGGCTCGCGAACGGACCGATGTAACAACCGGCTCCAATGTGGACATCACCAATCAGGCTCGCGGTCTCATGGACGAACGCTGAGGGGTGAACGACCGGAATCACCCCTTCGATTTTGTAGGAAGACACAGCTAAGCCGCCTGCCCGCCGTCAACAACGAACTCGTGTCCCGTGCAGTAGCTACTCGCATCGCTGGCGAGGAAGGCCACGAGTCGAGACACCTCTTCGGGTTTCCCTACCCGGGGGATCGGGATCGTCGCGATGAAACCACGGCCCTCACGGGTATCTTCACTCACCATCTGAGTATCGATGGCACCGGGACAGATGGAGTTGACGCGAATTCCCATCGCCCCAAACTCTTTAGCTACCGATCGAGTTGCCCCCAATAGCCCCCATTTCGATGAAGCATAAGGCACCCGATTAGCCATACCCGACAGAGCTGCTGTTGACGAAATATTAATCATCGACCCACCCGTCTTTGCCATCAACGGCGCGCAGGCTTGCATGCCAAGAATCGGCCCCACCAGGTTGATGTCAATGGTTTGGCGAATCGTCGATTCTGTCGTGTCGAGCAGGGCGCTGACCGGAGAGTACCCCGCGTTGTTGACCAACACATCAAGGCGGCCAAACTCCTCCTCCGCCCTCGTAGCCACACGTTCCCAATCCTGGGCGGAACTGACATCGTGCTTCAGCGCAATGGTCCGCCCGCCCAGTTCAGCCGCGAGCAACTCGAGGGCATCCATATCGATATCAGTGAGAATCAGCTCAGCTCCCAACTGTTTGAGCAGTGTGGCGTGTGCTCTGCCCTGCCCTCCTGAGGCGCCGGTTATGAGAACAAACCGACCCGTCAAATCCATCAGTGATTCAACCATGAGCATTTCCTTCCGCGTAGAGTGGTGGTGGTGGTTTTGAGGATCGGAGAATCTCGATATGGCAGTGCTTCATCACATGGGAATTACGGTCAGCAACATCGATTCTGCCTCCGCGTTCTATCGAGACGTCACCGGAGGCACGATCGACGGTCCCTACGAGAAGTCGGGTCCCGCGGTCGACGCGGTCACCGGTTTCACCGGGGTGACTCTCTTCCTGACTTTCATTAATCTTGGCGGGGAAACCGTTCTTGAACTTGCCGAGTATCGAAGTGGTTCCGGTGAGGCGATTTCCCCGGAAACGAACAGACCCGGGGTGGCTCACCCGGCGATTACCGTCATCGGCCTCGAAAGCCTTTTGGAACGGGTGTCGGACATGGGGTATCGATGCACGGCCGAGCCCAAAACGGCGACGTCCGGTCCCCTCGAGGGCTACCGCTACGTATACGTCTTGGGACCGGATGATCTCCGAGTCGAATTTCTGGAGAAGCCTCATTTGCCCACCGACGTCCAACCGCCGTCCACGGCGACACACTGACCGGTGACGAAGGTCGCATCATCGAGTAGATGAACGATAGTTCGGGCGATTTCCTCCGGTTGGGCCAGCCGTCCAAGCGGCATCCTCTTCTCAATCTCTGACAGCACATGCCCGTCTGTCACCATGCTCTCAACCATCGGGGTTAAAGTGTGCCCTGGGGCGACAGCATTCACACGAATTTTCCGGCTCGCCCATTCAATAGCAAGGTTCTTCGTCAGCTGTGAAATGGCAGCCTTAGCTAAACCGTAGTCGACTTGGTTAGCCCAACCGCCGTATGCGGTAGTGGAAGAGAGGAAGACAATCGAACCGGGGCTTCCTTCACTGGTCCGAGCAAACTCGCGAGCGACGACGAAAGAGCCGATGGCATGAATGTTGAACTGGCTCCGCACGTCGTCGGCAGTCATCTCAACTGCAGGTTTAAAAACACCCCGGGTTCCGTGACTTGCGACCAAACCGGTAAGCCCGCCAAGCCGCTTGCGAGTGGCCTCCACCGCGCCAGCGACACCATCCTCATCCACCATGTTCACAATCTCAGTGGGTACCGATGAGTCGGGGTGGTCTCTCAAGTCAAACACGGTGACATCGTGGCCACGTGATAGCAATTCTTCGACTACAGCGAGCCCAATACCGCTCGATCCGCCGGTCACAATGGTCTTGTGGGACTGAGATGAGGTCACGTTTTCAAAACTTTCTGTCCGACGCTGGAGGTGTTATCGTCATGATACCCTTTTGTATACAAAGTTTTTTTCTCCAAGGAGCGCACGTGTCGGACAAAGTTGTCACAGCAAAAGAAGCCATCGCCTCGATTCGAAGTGGGATGACGATTGGGGTTGGCGGCTGGGGCTCGAGGCGCAAACCCATGGCTCTCATTCGGGAACTGCTCCACAGCGACATCAAAGACCTGACTGTTGTCAGTTTCGGCGGTCCAGATGTGGGGCTTCTCGCCGAGGCCGGCAAGATAAAGAAACTCGTGTTTGGTTTCGTCTCGCTGGATTCAATACCGCTCGACCCTCTGTTTTCGTCAAAACGCCAGGGGGGTCACATCGAAACGGAAGAAATCGATGAAGGTATGGTTGTCGCCGGCCTCCGAGCCGCCGCTCAACGACTGGACTTCCTGCCGATCCGAGCGGGGCTTGGCTCAGGAGTTCTTCCAGCAAACCCTCACCTAGAGACGATCGCCTCACCTTATAGCGACGACGTGTATGTCGCGATGAGAGCCCTCAACCTCGATGCCGCTCTCATCCACGTCAACCGAGCAGACAAGCAAGGTAACGGCCAATTCCTCGGTCCTGACCCTTATTTCGATGAGCTGTTCGCCACTGCCGCAGAGACGACCATCATGTCTGCGGAGCGAATCGTACCGACCGAGAAATTTCTTGATGAAGGTTCGTTCCACACCCTCTTTATCAACCGTATGTACGTTTCCCACGTTGTCGCGGCGGCACAAGGGGCCCACTTCACAAGCTGTGAACCAGATTATGAGCGAGACGAGGCATTCCAGAAGCACTACGTCGAATCGGCTCGAGACCCAGAGGCATGGGCGAAGTTCGCCGAGAGGTTCCTTTCAGGACCCGAGGATCAGTACCTTGCGGCCGTTCGGGACTTTCACCAAGGAAGGAGTGAAGGATGACGACTGAGGCAACTCGCGCAGAGGTGTGTGTTGTGGCTTGTGCCGATACCTATCGAGGTGTTGGCGAGATTCTGGGTCACGCCGTGGGAATCATTCCCACACTCGGCGCCCGGCTTGCGAAACTGACTTTTGCGCCCAATCTGGTGATGTCTGACGGGGAAGCATTTTTCATGCACACTCCTCCCCCGCTGGGGAAAACCGCGAGCTCCGGAGGTGTGCTGGAAAGCTGGCTTCCGTTCGGGAAAGTTTTTGATGTCCTTGCCACAGGCCGCCGGCAGAGCATCATGGGTGCAAGTCAAATCGACCAGTACGGCAACCAGAACATTTCCCTCATTGGTGACCGGTCACACCCGAAACGCCAACTCATTGGCGTCCGTGGGGCCCCCGGTAACACCGCAAATCACCGGGTCGACTACTGGGTTCCCCAGCACAGCACCAGGATTTTTGTTGAAGAGGTGGACATGGTGTCGGGGGTGGGAAACAATCACCTAGAGGGTTTTGGAACAGGCCTCAAGTATCACCAACTGGGCCAGATCGTCACCAACCTTTGTGTGTTCGGATACGGGCCGGAGGGAAGACTGGAAGTGGTCTCTGTTCACCCTGGGGTCAGCCTCAACGAGATCGAAGAGAACACCGGTTTCTCGCTAGCAACTTCAGAGGTACCGACGACAAGAATTCCGGATGACGAAGAACTTCGGCTTATTCGCGAAGTCCTCGACCCCAAGGGAATCCGTTCCCGCGAAGTACCCGAGTGACCGGCGGAGTACCGCCACGTCGCGATCTACACGGTCGGTTGAGTTGATATGAAAAGATTCGCCGAGTCACAAACCATCCCCACGCTGCTCCACGAGGTTGCCGATTTCGGCTCCCATCTTGCAGCGGTTGATGGTGATAAAAAGGTAACGTACGCTGACCTGGAACGTGAGGTGCACCGTGTTGCGCGAGCCTATCTGGCCAACGGGGTGAGGAGAAGCGACCGAGTAGCTCTGTGGGTGCCAAACCGAATGGAGTTCATACTCTCCATGCTCGGCGCCCAAGCCATTGGGGCGGCGGTGGTGCCACTCAACACCCGCTTCACCGGACATGAGGCCATCACAATTCTTCAACGTTCACGGTCTTCTATTCTGATCGTGGCTGACGGATTCCTCGGCCTCAACTACTCCCAAATGCTCATCGATGCCACCGCGACCATCGACCCGGCGGGAGGACTCCCCGGAGTCCTCCCGAACCTCAGACTGACTGTTGGCCTCGACTCTGTCCCCCCCATGGCATCAGGTTCCGACTGGGAGTCGTTCCTGATCTCGGGAGAAACCGTGTCAGACACCGAGCTCAAAGATGCCCTTGACTCTGTCCTACCGGAAGACGTGATGGACATCCTCTACACGTCGGGCACGACCGGGGTGCCAAAGGGCGTAATGAGCTCTCACCGCCAGACCATCGGTGTCGCCCGAGCATGGGCTATCGGCGCAGATCTCAAAGCGGAAGACAGGTACGCGATTGTCAATCCGCTGTTTCACGGCTTCGGCTACAAGGCGGGAATGATTTCGTCACTGGTCGCAGGGTCAACGATGTATCCAGTCCTGACTTTTGTCGCTGACGATCTGCTCGACCTGGTTCAGCAGGAAAAGATATCCGTCCTGCCAGGAGTGCCGACCATTTTCACCACATTAATCGACCACCCTAACTTGAAAAATTACGATCTCAGCTCTCTCCGCTTCGCAATTGCCGGCGCCACGGCCGCCCCCGAAACTCTCTTTAGAGACATGGTCCACATTCTTGGATTTACACGTGTTGCCCAGGCCTACGGTCTCACCGAGTGTGTCGTCGCAACGATGTCGAGGCCTGGCGAATCGCTCGAGCACGCCCAGGAAACTACTGGCCCCGCTGTAGAAGGGATCGAAATCAAAATCGTTGACGAGGCGGGATACGATCTTCCCGTTGGTGAGGACGGAGAGATTTGGATCCGAGGAGACAACGTCATGCTGGGCTATTTCGAAGACGAGGATGCAACGCGGGCCGTTGTTGACGACGCAGGTTGGTTCCACTCCGGGGATATCGGACGTCTCGACGAGCACGGATGCGTGAAGATCACCGACCGCTTGAAGGATATGTTTATTGTTGGTGGGTTCAACGTCTACCCGGCCGAGTTGGAAAATGTTCTCCGAAAGCACCCTGCCGTCAATGAGTCGGCAGTCATTGGTGTAGAAGACAAGAGACTCGGATCAGTGGGGCGAGCGTATGTAGCCCTGCTCCACGATGTCGATCCTCGACCAACCGAAAAAGAACTCGAGGAATTCTGTCGCGAGCGCCTAGCGAACTTCAAAGTTCCCCGAGATTTCGTCTTTGTCGATAGTTTTCCTCGCAACGCGACAGGGAAGATTCTCAAATCGGATCTGCGTGACGCGGCTAACCAGTAGCTTGACCGCCCTCTGACGACGGCCGGAGGGCGGCTAAACCCAGGTTGGTCGGGGTGTCTTCGCCAATCCCACGGGGGCGATCCCCGGACCCAACTTCGTCACAACCGCATCGGCAATGCTCTCCGGGCTCCACTGATCCGACTCGGTAACCGTGGTGAGACCCCCCGGGACGACGAACCCCATTCTCTTGCCATCAAACCGGAGAATTTGGCCGGTCACCTCCGAAGACAAACTGCTCAAAAGGTAGAGAACCGCTGGTGCTATCGCCTGAGGGTCTGGCCCACGAGCTGACTCGGGCCCGGGAACCTGCGTCGACATATTTGTTGATGCAAGCGGCGCCAAGGCGTTACACCGGATTCCCTCATCCTCGGTATCGAGTGCCCAACCGTAGGTCAACGATGCGATGGCGCCTTTCGTCATCCCATAGAGCGCGAGCCCCGGGACCCCCTGTAGAGCTCCCGAGCTCAGGTTCACAATAGACCCGCCGTTCCCGTAGGCCCGCATGGCCCGGATGGCAGCTGTCCCACACAACACGCTACCCAGGATATTGACGTCGACGATTCTGCGGATGGCGTCGACTGATTCTTCCGCGGAATCACCGCTGACGATAACGCCGGCATTATTGACCAACCCATCGAGCCGGCCAAACTCATCATCAGCAAGTCGGACAAGACGTTCGCAAGAATCTGAATCAGAGACGTCCACCTGAGCACCCACAGCCACGCCACCATCATCGCGAATGTCCTTAGCAACAGCCATCGAAAGACCCTTCACGATGTCAGCAACAATCACCTTACCGCCGGCTTGAGCAATTGCTCGGGCAAATGCCCGACCAAGCCCCTGGCCAGACCCGGTGACGATGAAGGCCAGGTTCCCGAGAAGCGAGGACGAGGTGACTATGACAGCCTCTCCAACACAAGAGCCATTCCTTGCCCTCCGGCGACACACATCGTCTCAACGCCGAACTGTTCGTCACGCTCTTGAAGGGCATGAATCAACGTTGTGGTGATCCGCGCCCCAGTCATCCCGAAGGGGTGTCCCAAGGCGATCGCACCACCGTTGACGTTGACCCGTTCGGGGTCGATTCCGATGTCGTCGATACTCGGAAGAACCTGGGCGGCAAAAGCTTCATTGATTTCGAAAAGGTCAATGTCGCTCGCCGACATGTTCGCCAACGACAGCGCTTTCTCCACTGCTGCGACCGGTCCTAACCCCATAATCTCTGGGCTTAAGGCGGACACCCCGGTTGAGACAATTCGGGCGAGAGGGGTGAGCCCCAAGTCTTTCGCCATAGTGTCACTCATGATCACCAGTGCAGCAGCGCCATCATTGAGGGGGCAGCAGTTTGCCGCAGTGACCGTTCCGTGGGGCCGGAAGACGGGCTGAAGCTCTGAGATGCCCTCTACCGTGACCCCCGCACGCGGCCCGTCGTCGGTCGAGACAACCGTTCCATCCGACAGCGTGATGGGAGTAATGTCGCGGGTCCAAAACCCGCGCTCACGTGCCTGCTCGGCTCGGTTATGGCTGAGCACGGCCCATTCGTCCTGCGCCTGACGGGATACTCCCCTCCACTGGGCAATATTTTCAGCTGTCTCACCCATCGAGATGTAAATGTCCGGATGGTCTCCCAGTTCCCGTGGGTCCCGCCACACCGACTCAGGGTCAGCCGCGTTTCTGGTGGTTCGCTCCATTGCGTCGCGGTAATGAGGGTTCTTGGTGTCGGGCATGCCATCGGATTTACCGAGGCCGAAACGAGAAACAGCCTCCACGCCGGCCGAGATGAAGACACTCCCCTCTCCCGCACGGATGGCATGCAGAGCCATTCGCGTCGTCTGCAAAGATGAAGAACAATAGCGATGCACGGTCGTACCAGGGACAGAATCAAGGCCTAACTGCAAAGCGGCCATTCGGCCAATGTTGTAGCCCTGCTCGCCGGCTGGCTGCGCACAACCCACCATCAGATCGTCAATGAGGTGAGGATCGAGCCCTGGCGACTGGTCCAGAGCGGCCTGGATAGTTTGAACCAACAAGTCGTCCGGCCGCATGTCCTTGAGAGATCCCTTATTCGCCCTGCCAATAGGGGATCGGGCCGCTGAAACAATTACCGCTTCTGTCATGATTCACTTTCTTCTCGGAGCCGAAATACTTCGGCATTGGGGGTGTAGCGAAGGAAAGCAGGCCACTCTCCCCCTCCGTCAACGTCAAGAATTGCACCAGTTGTGTGACTGGACAGAGAGGAGGCCAACATTACGCAACTGGCTCCAATTTCAAAGGGCGCGGCAAGCCTGCCGCGGGGAATAGTCTCTTCAACCTGCGCGTACTGCTGTGGAGTACCGTAATGGTCAAGACCTGCCTCCGTTGCCACGAGTCCACAACTGACGGCGTTGACTCGGACATCAGGCGCCCACTCGGTAGCCAGGGTTCTCGTCAAATTCTCAAGCGCAGCCTTCGCGGCCCCGTAAATTGCGGTTCCCGGACTTGGCCGCCTGGCGCTAATGGATGTGACGTTGATGACGGAGCCACGAGAGTGGCGCAGGTGGGGGTACGCCGCGCGCGACACGAATGCGGCAGAGAGAAAATTCAGTTCGGTGATGGCGGAATAAAAGCGGGGCGAGCCTTCCTCAAAGCGTGTGAACGGGCTTCCACCAGCATTGTTTACAACAACATCGATGCGTCCGCGCCGGTCAACGACATCCGCTACCCACCGATCAACGGTCTCGGGGTCTCTCACGTCGGCGCCAGAAAAGAAGGCCCTCCGGCCGTCCACCAGAGCGCCATCTTCCGGTTCCGTTCTCCCACAGATCTCGACGTCTGCACCCGCCCGGAGAAAAGCTTCGACGATACCTTTGCCGACCCCTCGACCACCACCAGTGACCATGACCGTCTTACCGGAAAAATCCAAATCCAGGGTCATCGTTGCCTCCTCCCGTCGCCAGCTGCGCCCCCTATGACTGATAGCGTAGAAAGATGGTCACAACCAACGGACAGAGCCCGAATGTAGCAGTTGTGACGGGAGGAGCGCTCGGGATAGGACGAGCCACCTGCCTTCGTCTTGCGAATGATGGGTACGACCTTGTCGTAGTCGACATCGATACCGCAGCGGTTGAAAAGCTCCGACAGGACGTTGTTGCGCTCGGCCGAGCATGCACTGTTGTGGAAGGAGACGTAACCGAGGATTCGACGGTGGAATCGCTCGCTGCAGCACTCGAGGGTGTCGGCCAAAGCCGTCTCGACCTTCTCGTCAATAACGTGGGCGACTTCCGCCCAGCCCGAGCGGTGTTCCACAAGAGTGACGCCGCCCAGTGGAAGCGACTCCATGAGCTGAACTTTTGGCATGTGCTGACCGTTTCCCACTTGGTGCTTCCTGCGATGATCGAACGGGGTTGCGGCTCCATCATCAACGTCTCCACGGTCGAGGCTTTCCGAGGAATTCCCGGAAACGCTGTCTATTCCGGGTACAAGGCCGCTGTTTCGGCCTTTACTAAAAGCTTGGCCGTCGAATTGGGCCCAAGCGGTATCCGTGTGAATGCGATCGCTCCCGATCTTGCCAACACTCCTCAGACGCCCGCCGAATTGATGCTCGGTGGACGAAGTGAGGATCTCATCAAGTCGTGGGTTCCACTGGGCAGGTTTGGGGACCCCGACGATTACGCGGCGGTCATTTCGTTTCTTGCCTCCGATGAGTCTCGTTTCATCACCGGACACACCATACCCGTCGACGGAGGCACCCTCGCCGCGTCCGGCTGGTACCAGCGGACGAAAACTCGCGGCTGGACCAACCTGCCCGACGAGGTTTAGGCGACGACTACTCAACTTTCCCAAAGTACGCCGCTTGAATCTGCTCATACGTCACATCTTTAGCTGGTCTCGACAGCGTCGCTCTGCCCATCTCAATCACTGACACGTGGTCAGCAATCGCGACCGAATCGCGAACGTCCTGTTCAACCAGCAAAATGCCAATACCTGTTGCCTTCAATTCGTGGATTCGGGCAAATACTTCCTTGACAATGACCGGTGCGAGACCCTGGCTGGGTTCGTCGAGGATGAGGAGCCGCGGTTTCGCCATGAGTGCTTGGCCGATGGCAAGCATCTGTTGCTGACCACCAGACAAACTCGCGGCAGTCAAGTGCCGCTTCTCGTCTAGGATGGGGAACAGCGCATAGATCTCTTTGAGCTCGCCCGTCAGGGTTCTCTTGTTCTCTCCGCGAGTAAAGCCTCCGAGAAGAAGGTTCTGCTCGATTGTCAGCTCTTTAAAGACCCTCTTGCCCTCTTGGACGTAGGAAATGCCTTTCGCGACCCGCTCATGGGTCGCAGCTTTGTCAAGGGGCTCTCCCAGGAAGATCACCTCGCCACCCATCACTTTGTTCAAGCCCGTGATGGCGCGCAGCGTCGTCGTCTTCCCCGCGCCATTTCGACCTAGGAGGACCGAAATTTCACCGGGAGAAACCGACAGGGATACATCCCAGACAACCTTGAGGTCGCCGTATCCCGTTTGTAGGTTCTTGACCTCTAACATGGGTGCTTCGCTCATGACACGCCGCCCTTCTCCGATTCTTCCTCATCCGGGGTGACTCCGAGGTACTCCTCCATCACGCGAGGATTATTTTCCACCTCATCGGGCGTTCCATGGGCCATGACTTTACCCTCTGCAAGAACGTAAATTACATCCGCCAAACGCAGAACCAAGCGGAAGTTGTGCTCGACAAGAACCACGGTCGATCCGGCATCACGAAGCTTCACAATGATGTCAGCGAGGATTTCGATCTCATCCTCGTCGAGGCCAGAAGCGACTTCATCCAGAAGTAAGACCTTGGGAGATCCCACCAGGCTTCTCGCCACCTCCAAGAGACGTCTGTTTCCCAGAGGCAACGAGTCCGCCATTTCATCGCGGGACCCGCTGAGCCCAACTAGTGCCAAGGCTTTGTCGGCCTCAACCCGGTCCTCTCGAGACACCCTCCAGTAACTTGGAAGTCGAAGAATTGAACTGAGCAGATTAGACCGATCACGGCCATAGCGCCCGGCCTCAACCGCTTCATGAACAGTAAGCTTCTCAGGCACATACGGCGTCTGGAACGTTCGGGAAACACCTGCCCGCGCTACCTTATCGGCAGACATCCCCTGGATCTGCTCACCGTTAATGGAGATCACTCCGGATTCGGTGCGGTAAAAACCTGAAATCATGTTGAGAAGAGTGGTCTTTCCTGACCCGTTTGGCCCGATGATTGCAGTTACCTGTCCTGGTTTCGCTGTCGCCGAGACGTCGCTCAACGCCTGGTTGCCACCAAACGCTTTGGAGACACCCTCAACCTCAAGCGTCGCCCCGTCCCGGTGTTCGATAACAGCATCGAGCACCGGTGGTGGCTCGTGACCTGCTCGAGCTTTCGCCGCTCGGTCAGCTCGTCGAACGAGGGAGCGGCCAACGCCAGCTATCCCTCCGCCGAAGGCGACCCCCCCGACGAGGAGAAATAGACCCGTGAACACCAGGCCCCACTCTTCGAATGTGGTCGATTGGTTCATCCCAAATTGGAGAATGAAGGCACCAACAATCGCGCCATAGACGCTGGCCGGTCCGCCAATAATCGACGACGCCAACACGGTCATGGCGAAGGAGAACGCGAATGCCTCAGGGGAGAGGAATCGATCGAGGTTGGCAAACAACACTCCAGCCAGGCCTGCCGGAATCGCTCCGATGGCGTAAGCCGAGAGCTTGGTTCGGAACACGGAAACCCCAATAGAAGCGGCCAACACGGGGCTTCGCTTGAGAACCTTCAAGGCCATTCCGTACCGGGACGTGATGAGGTTACGCATAACCGCAAACCAGGCAACCCCGACGAGAATAATCACGACATAGTACGCTTCGCTCTCAATTGGAGTCCCAAAAATGGTTGCCGGCTGAATACCCGACAACCCGTTTCGCCCACCTGTGTCTTCTTTGAACAATGACAGAACGTCGGGGACGAGAAGAATGAGAAAAAACGAGGACATCGCAAGAGACCATCCGCCGAGCCGCAACCCGGGCACACCGGAAATAAATCCAACCGTCAGAGCGGCAAGTGCGCCAACTGCCAGCTGGACAAGCAAATCGGTTTGGCCGGCTTTGCTCACCAACCCTGCGGCATATGCACCCGCGGCATACATGGCCACTTGCCCAAGAGCCAACTCACCCGCGTATCCAAATGACAGGTTCACGCCGGAGACAATGAGCGCCAGCATCACCGTGAGCTCAATCTGACGAACAATCGGATACGGTGCCCCGATGAACGGAAGGATGATGAGGATCACCGCGAACAGTAGCGGCCAGACCCAACCCGGAATAGCCCGAACTTTCAGCCATAACGACGCCATCGTTACACCGTCCTTTCTCTGACTCGAGCGAAAAGCCCTGTCGGTTTCACCATCAAAATGAGAATTAGGATGAAGAAGACTGAGAGATTGGCAAAGTCTCCGCCGATCCACCTTGCGGCGAGAGCCTCAGTGAGGCCGACAATCAGACCGCCAACCAGGACACCCCCCATGGAGCCAAAACCACCAATAGCGAGAACTACAAAGCCCTTGATTGCGAGCGCCACACCGAGTGTCGCTACGGCGTAGGTTTTAGGACCAATGAAAGTGCCCAGCAGGCCGGAAAGTATGCCCGTGAATACGAAGGCGGCGAAGGCGAAGCGCTTGACGTTGACACCGCGCAACTGAGCGGCCTCCGAGTCTTCGCTCATCCCCAGCAGAGCGATACCGGTCATTGACCGTTGACCATACTGTTTCAGTGCGACAACAAGAAGGACGACGACGACGACGAGAGCGATCTCCACGGGGTAAACACGACCACCCAAGAAATCAAGTACATCGCTCCCGAGAAAGAAGGGAACCGGACGTGGTTCCCCGCCCCAAATAAGCTGAGCGACACCCTCCATGATGATGGACGCACCAAGGGTCGTCACCAGAAGGTTATAGTGCTCCTTGACCGTTCGGATGCCAACGAATTCCTGAAACGCGGCCACGAGACCAATCAAGATGCCCGCGGCTATTGTGACAAGCCACCAGGGCAATTCATAAACCGCGACGCCTACGAAGGCCACGAAGGTTCCCAGCATCATCAATGATGCTTGGGCGAAGTTAAAGGTCTTCTGCGACAGAAAGACAATGTTGTAGCCAATTGCGACCAGCGCGTAAACGGCACCGCTGGCTAAGCCGGACAAGATAATCGTCATTGATTGGTCCCCCTAAGGAAATCGAGAATCAGTGGGGTGTGACCTGTGGCGTTATCACCGGCCACACCCCACTGTTCTCATTATTTTGAGTTACTACCTACTGGTACTGCCCTTTCACGAGCGGTCCTGGACTAATGAACAAGAAGTCCTCGGGCGCAACGTGGGGGGTGTGCGAGTCAGCAGTGAATCGATACCACGAGATCATCTGCGTGTTTGCTGCTTTCTGGACCGGCTCCTCAAGGAGGGCCGCTGCCAGAGCGTCTACGTCATCGAGTGACCCAACCGATTCGGCCGCAGCCTTCATCAGGAGCATCGCGTCGTAGTTGTAGGCGAGGATGAGCGACGAAAGAATGTCACCAGCGGCCATCATTCTATCAACGGCCTCGTTCACTCCTGTAGCGCTCGCGTCGTACTTGGTGCTCTTGAACACCTGCATGGTCAGGTTCGCGACCTGGTCAGTGCCCAGCACGCCGTTCGGGGGCTCCGAGGTGACCAGACCGGTAGCGGCGACTGAGGTGTTACCCATAATCGGGATATCCCAGCCGAGCCGCTCAACACCTTGAAGCACGTAGCCCAGGGGGGCGCCGTAGGCGTCAAGGATGAGTACCTCAGGGTTGGTCGCACGAAGGGATTCCAGCTGCGCGGTCATGTCCAGAGCAGCGTTGTCATAGCCCTGGTTTCCCGTCACCGTGAAGCCAGCCTCGACAAGCTTCTCTTCGCTTTGGCTTCCGAACAGCTCACCGTAGGCGCTCGACCCGTGGAGGATCGCCACGTTCTCGTATCCTCGGGCTCCGACCTCGTTCACAAACGATCCGAGGTAGTCCGGAACGGACGCCGAAAGATCGAAGTTGTATGGCGAAACAGCAGGGTCACCCGAGGTCGGGGTGGGTCCAATGTTGAACGACAAGACCTTTTCTTCGGTCAAAATCGGCAACATCGCATCCGCGACAGTTGAGGGACCAGAGTTCATCACGACCTGAGGACGCTCGTCACTGGCCATCAGCTCGCGCAATCGAGTAACTGCGACAGTTGGGTCGGCAGTGTCGTCAATCACTTCGATGACAACTTCACGTCCGAGAATGCCACCAGCTGCGTTAACCGCTTCAACGGAAGCCTTCGCTGCCGTCACAGAGGTGGTCGCGTTGTTGGCAAGAATGCCCTCTGCGCCGATGCCTCCGAAGACGACAACTCGAATGGGATCTTCGTTGGCGAGCTCAGTCTCTTCTTGAGACGACCCGTCCGAAGTGGATGCGTCCTCTTCTTCAGTCGCCGCGCCGGCACATCCGGCGAGCATGAAGACGGACGCGGTCAGTGCTGCTATCGCAGACTTTCCTCTGATGCGTTGCATTTGCCCTTCTTTCTCTTCTTTGAGGGAGAGACCATTCCGCAAACTAATTCGAATGCGTGCTTGTGTCTCATGGTTCAGTATACATAGAGTATACATCAATGCAATATCCTCGATTCGAGCGTAATTTTTAGGACAAAACCGTGACAAAGACTCCCGAAAAATCCGAAGGTTCCTCGAGCAAGACTCGTGTGGCACTTGTCACGGGTGGCTCTGGCGGAATCGGTCAGGCCATCGTCAGAAAGCTGGCCGAGACTCACGACCTTGTCGTCCTCACCTACAGAAAGAATCTTCCTCACGCTCTCGTCGATGAACTGGGCTCAACGGTCTTGCCCCAGCAACTGGATGTGAGTGATCCCGCGGCCACCGAGCAGCTATTTGCCGAAGTGACCCACTCCCACGGCGATGTATCGACACTGGTTCACGCAGCGGGACCGCATGTCCCGATGACACATCTCTCAAAGGTTTCACCAGAACAATTTGCCAGCCAGGCCAACCAAGATCTCAACGGCTTCTTCAACGTCATTCATGCCGCCATCCCGTCACTGAGAAGAACCTCCGGGTCAGTAGTCGTGGTGACCACGGCAGCAACCACTCGGTATCCCGTTCGGGACGGACTCTCCGCAGCACCCAAAGGTGGGGTCGAGGCTTTGGCTCGAGCTTTCGCTGCTGAGGAAGGACGCTTTGGTATTCGCGTGAACTGTGTCGGACCGGGAATGCTGACCGATGGAATGTCTGCACGATTGATGGAATCAGGCGACCTTGACGCGCGGGCCCTCGAAGTTGCTCACGCAAATATCCCCCTGCGTCGCTTCGGGAGCTCAATGGACATCGCAGAGGCAGTGGCCTTCCTCGCATCGGACAAAGCGGGATTTATCACAGGGCAGAAACTGGACATCGACGGGGGCTATGGCGTCTAGAGAAAGTTCAATTAATCACCTAAGAAGGCGGACACTCCAAGGGAGAGAGGACGGTGAGGTCGCATGAATCCGACCCAAGCGATGCTGAAGCTTCTCAACGAGAACTTCCCCGACCTCACTTCGCTACCACCAATCCAAGCGCGCGCGCTCGCTGATGCCCGAATTAGGGAACCGAATAATCTCTCGGACGTCGCGGCTGTTCAAGACAGTCTCGTTAACGGGAGGATCAGGGTCCGACAATACATTCCCCACGACGACGACCCGACCGTTCCCGTCACGGTTTACGCTCACGGTGGTGGCTTTCTCCACGGATCTATCGCCAGTCACGATGGATTCTGCCGACGCTGGTCTCGCGGGACATCGAGTCGAGTGGTGTCGGTGGAATATCAGCTTGCTCCAGAAGTTCGTGGACCGATCCCTGTTGATGACTTCCTCGCCGCCTGTGAATGGGCTGGGGCATTCAACCCTGAAGCTGGTTTGGTTGTCGCCGGAGACAGCGCGGGGGCTAATCTCGCTGCGGTCGCCGCACTCGAATACGGAGGCGGCTCGTCCTCTCCCCTTCGTGGTCAAGTACTTCTCTATCCGTTTCTCGATCCCACAATGAGTGGCAAGTCCTACACATCTAACTCTGAGGGATATTTCGTGACCGCGAGGCTTCTCGATTACTACTGGAGTTGCTACTTGGCAGAGGGCACCGACCGGAACACGGTGGGGCCGCGAATCAATCCAGCCAAGGCAGAGAGCCACCAAGGTCTTCCTCCGGCAATCGTCGTCACTGCGGGTCTAGACCCGCTATCAGACGAGGGAAGATCGTATGCACAGTCGCTATCCGATTCGAGTGTTGCGGTCATTCATCGCCACTATCCGGACCAATTCCACGGCTTCGCGACAATCCCTGACTACCCGCCGGCTGAGTCCGCACGTAGCCTGCTCTGGGAAGACTTTGCCCTCTTGTTGAGAAGTGAGGGATGGCCGTGAACGTCAATGAAGATGTCGTGGATGTGGTGATTGTTGGGGCCGGTTTCGCCGGCATCTATACCGCGATTCATGCGACGAAAGAAGCCCTCAGCGTTGTCGGAATCGACGCCGCGAGCGATGTAGGAGGAACCTGGTTTTGGAATCGATACCCTGGCGCTCGCTGTGATGTTGAGAGTATTGATTACTCGTTCTCTTTCGACGAAGAGCTTCAACAGCAGTGGCGCTGGACTGAGCGATACGCAACCCAACCGGAAATCCTGGGCTACCTCAACCACGTTGCCGATCGATACAACGTTCGAGACCACTACCGGTTTGGCGAAAGATTAACCGAGGCAGTCTGGAACGAGTCATCACACGTCTGGCAGGTAACAACGGAGAATGGGCTCACCCTCCTGTGCCGGTGGCTGGTGATGGCTTCTGGAAGCCTCTCCCAGCCAGTACTTCCTCCCATTCGCGGCCTTGATTCGTTTGACGGGGAAATCCTCATGACAGCGGCTTGGCCGGAAAAAGATCCTGACCTGCGCGGGAAAAAAATTGGGCTAATCGGAACCGGTTCGTCAGGAATCCAAGCCCTCCCCCATCTCGCCGACGAAGCCGAGGCAATCGTTGTCTACCAACGCACGGCAAATTACAGCATTCCCGCCTTTCACTGGGAGCTGGACGGCCAACAATGGCAGGAAGCCCAAGCCAACTACGGCGAGCGACGCCGAGTGTCTTGGAATAGCCTCGCCGGCTCTCCCTGGACAAGTCACCCCACGCCATTTCATGACGCTTCCAAAGAGGAACGAGAGTCGGTTTTCGAAGACTTCTGGACAAAAGGAGGTGTCCTCTTCGCCAAAGCGTTTTCAGGTCTCACCGCTGACCCAGACATCAACGCTGCCGCAACAGATTTCTTCCTGAAGAAACTCGCCAATATTGTCGACGATCCCCAGACTCTGGTCGATCTCACTCCAAAAGACCAACCGTTGGGCGCCAAGAGAATTTGCACAGATTCGGGGTACTACGAATGTTTCAACCGAAAAAATGTCGAACTAGTCAACCTCCCATCTGACCCCATTGTCTCCATCGGTCCAGATGGAGTCACCACCCAATCCGGTTTTCACCAGCACGACGTCCTCGTTTTCGCGACTGGTTTCGACGCGCTCACCGGAGCACTCACGGCCCCCACCATTCGCGGACGCGGTAATCGGCTGCTTCGTGCGCAGTGGCAGGACGGGGTGACAACATTTCTCGGCATGGGAATTCCTGGGTTCCCAAATCTCTTGTCGCTAAACGGCCCAGGCTCGCCCAGCGTGCTTTCAAACATGGCTCTCACCTCAGAACAACAGGGTCGATTCGCACTCGATCTCATCCACTACTGTGACCGTCACGGCTTCAGCTCCGCTGAGGCACGAGCAGACACGGCCGCGGAATGGACCGAAGACAACGCCAACCGTGCCAATTCAACATTCTTTGGATCAGCCAGCTCGTGGTACACGGGGGCAAATATCGAGGGCAAAGCACGCGAATTTCTTCCCTTCATTGGCGGATTTCGGCCATACATCGAAGCTTGCGATTCGGTTTCTGAGACAGGGTACGCGGGCTTCCTACTGAGCAATACATCAGCGAACCGAGTGAGGACAGATCCACACGGCTCTGGACAGGTTCCCCCAAGAAAGGAAAACTACTAATGGCAATACATCTGGGCTTCACTGAGGCCGACACCATACTGATCTCCGGAGCGGGAAGCGGCATCGGGCGGGCAACGGCACTACTTGCCGCAGGCCAAGGCCTAAAGGTGAGCGCGTGGGACGTTTCTGCTGAAGGGCTCGCTCAAACAGTTAAAGAAATCCAGCGAAACGGTGGCACGGCCCACTCTTGGTTGGGAGATGTCTCCAATCAGTCCAGCGTCGAAGAGGGGATGGCTGACGTTCGCGAGAAAATGGGTCTCATTCGCTACCTCTTTAATAACGCTGGACCGGCATCGGCAAATCTGATGGAGTTTGATGATGCCCTTCTCATCTCGGTGGGCAGTGTGAGACGAATGACTGACGCCTGGGCCAGTAGCGGGCTTCCGGAAGGCGCGGCGATGGTGGCCACCACGTCGGTCGCGGGAAACCTCATTGGGACAGACTCGGCATGGTACTCAGCATCCAAAGCGGGCCTTATGGGTTACATTCGCCATCTTGCCGCTTACCGGTCGGGAGAATTTCGAAGCAACGGGGTGGCGCCCGGGATGACCGACACTCCGAGGTTAGCCGCATTCAAAGCTAGCGAAGTGGGCGCGAGGGTGCTCGACCGTATTCCCCTAAAAAGGATGGCAACGGCCGAAGACATCGCGTGGGCTGCGCTGTTTTTACTCTCACCTCTTAGCTCGTATACCAATGGAGTATTTTTGCCGGTTGATGGCGGATGGACAGTCACTCAATGAGCTCCGCCGCCGCAATCCTCCATCAGCACCGTGTGCGCCTCAGTTACGCAGATACTGACCCCGCAGGGATTCTGTACTACGCAGCGTGGTTTCCCAAAATGGAGGCCTTGCAGTCTGAGTTCCTATTCCTCCAAGGTTTGCGTCAGGACAGGCTGGCCGAGCGTTTTGGGTGGTGGACGGTTTCCCGCGCGACCGAATGCGAATACTTGGCGGCTGCCAAGCTTTTTGATGAAGTGGACATAGAACTCCGACTGGGGCATATTGGAGCGTCATCGTTTCGCTTCGAATTCACGATGCGACGGGTCACGGATGGCGTCGTAGTCGCTCGAGCAGCAAACACCGCAGTCACGGTCGACCTTGACCAAAAAGCCATCCGAATCCCCCAAGAACTCAGGCAACAGCTGGATAACTGGGACCGAGGCGTAGGAATACGGGAGGACAAATGACCCTCGACCATGACGAAGTGAGCGCACGCTTGGACATTATGAACCTCATCGCTCGGATCGCCCACCTCGCGGATGAGGGTGAAGTCAACGAGTATCTGGACTGTTTCACTGCAAACGGAGCCTGGGTCCTCAATAGTGCCCAGGGCCTGGACCTTGAACCCCAGATTCGACGGGGACGAGCGGATCTTGCCCAGGGAGTCCTTGAGCGAAGAGAGTCCAACCTTCAAGGGCCCGGAAGCCACACCAAGCACGACGTCTCATCGATCTCCGTCGCTGTCGTGGGCGACAGTGCAACAGCGACAACCTATTTCCGTTACTACCGAAAAACCGATTCGGTGCCCGAACTAGTCGCAATGGGGCGCTACGACGACGAATTCGTCAGAACTGGCGAGGGATGGCGATTGACCATCCGCTCGATCAGTCGGAATTAGGTAACCTGTGAAGCCACGGAGCAGCACGCCCACTCACAACAAACTCGCGGTGCATGTCAGTCTGGCGCAACGCCGAATAAAGCCAAAATTCACGGAGCCCCGCCCATCCCGCCGTCCATGTCAAGCGACTCGCATACTCCCAGACCGGGGCCTGACCGAGAACGGCAATCAACGCCTCGATTTCTCGGGAGCGTCGGAGGTGGTGGGACGTGATGGCCTGTCGTCTGACCTTCAAGCCCATGAATCGATACTCATGTCCGGGCAACACCTGAAAATTGTCAAACGGCTCAAGAGCCGCGACAGAACTCAGATACTCATCGAGAGGGCGGGTCCCCATCAGCGACCCGAGCCCGATCCCAGGGAAGATCTCCGGCAAGATGTGGTCACCGGTGTAAATCACTTCTCGCTGGCGATCAACAAGACAGATGTGACCGGAGGTATGCCCCGGGGTGACGACGACCTCCAGCGAGTGTCCCGGAAACTCCAAAACATCACCCGAATTGACTTCCCTATTGGGGACAATGCTCCCCACGTCCGAGGATCGGCGGAACGATCCTCGGATCTCCTCTCTTCTGTCCTCCGGGACACCCCAGCCTTCCAGCTGTCTTGCCAGATAACCGTTTTTCGGGTCATCAATGTTGGTCTCCTGCTGGAGCACTGTGCGCTCGGTCTGCGAGAGGACAACCAACGCGTCGGTTCGCTCGCGAATGAAGGAAGCCAAACCGAGGTGGTCGGGGTGAAAATGGGTAGCAATGACCGTTGAAACCGCATCTAAAGAAAAACCGATGCTCTCGATCGTTTGCTCAAAACCGTCGAGAGCCTCCTCGCCCTCCCACCCCGGGTCGATGACATGGAGGGACCCGTCTGTTCCTTCGAGAAGGTACGAGAGAGTGGCCGGGAGTGAACCGGTGGGTATTGGAACAGGTACCGACCACACACCCTTTGTCACCAGCTCCGGCTTCGCAACCGTGCCTCTGCGCCACGCCTCCTGCTGGGCGACACTAGCTGAGACAACCGAGCCTGTCAGGGGTTTCACCATTATTCCACCCTATTCCACAGCTCTAGATCGGCTTTGCCCGCGCACTCTTCCCGCTTTGCTTGGTTTAGGTCGGAGGCGCCCTTGACCGTTGACTCGCCGAGTAGGTGGCTCGTGCCGGTGCTCTCCATGACTGGAATGTTGTCCTCGCTCCAATTCACACTCTTTCTTCCGACCCTTCCCGAGATTCCGGAACTGTTGTCGGTTAATGCCAACGACGCCACCTGGGTGGTCACCATCACGCTCCTGGTGTCAACCGCCGGTGGACCGGTCATTGGGCAGCTCGCGGATATTTACGGCAAGCGACAAGTCCTCCTCTTGTCGTTGGCCATGCTTGTCTCAGGATCCGTTATTGCCGCGATCGGGCAAGACTTCTTGGCCGTGCTCATTGGCCGGGGACTTCAAGGGGTCGCCGCAACCACCATTCCCGTCGGAATAAGTGTCCTGAGAGAGGCTCTGGGCCGGGAAAAATCAAATTCGGCGATTGGTTTCATGAGCGCAACCATCGGAATCGGTTCCGCACTGGGCTTACCGCTCTCCGGCGCTCTCTCGGAGCTTGGCGGGCTGACATCGCTCTTCTGGTTTTCGGCGACAGCCGGACTCATTGTTTTTCTTCTCCTGGTGGCTGTCGTCCCGAAGTCGGTGAAAAAGCCTTCTCGGCGCTTTGACGTCATCGGGGCAATCCTCCTATCGACTCTGCTTGCCGCATTGTTGGTGGCCGTCTCTAAGGGCCTTGTGTGGGGTATTACCAGCAAGGAACTCATTATCGTTTACCTGGTCATTGCGGTCACACTACCCCTGTGGTTGGTGCATTCCTTCCGGGTCAACGACCCGATTGTCGATTTAAGGCTCTCCTTCAGTTCTCCCGTGTTGGTCATCAACGTCTCCTCCTTCTTCGTTGCTTTTGGAATGTTCGCAAACCATTTCCTTACCATCCACGAAGCGCGAGCCCCTATCGAATCGGTCATTGGTCTAGGGCTCCCGGCCCTCACCGCTGGGTTCATACTCCTCCCCTCGACCGTAGCGCTCGTGGCGTTAGCGCCAGTGGCGAGCAGGCTCATTAACCGTTTCGGTGGGCGGATTACGCTCGCCTTGGGAAGTTTGGTCATTGCTGCCGCATATTTGTTTCGACTCGTCGCACACGAGGGAATCATCGCGGTCACTCTCGGAGCATTTCTTGTCGGGATCGGGAGCGCTTTCGCCTTCACTGCGATGCCGAGTCTCATCAATGACGCCGTTTCTCTCCCACAACTTGCCTCAGCGAACTCCATTAATTCCGTTGCGCGTTCATTCTCTGGCTCGGTCGTGAGTGCCCTCCTCGCCTTTCTTATCGTTGCCCAGCCAAATTCAGCCGCCACCGACTTCATCTCTCAAGCCGGTCTCGTCACGTCTTTTGGTTTCAGCGCCGCACTGGCCCTCGCCGGTTCGATTCTGGCTTTCACCTTGCCGCGCGGTAACAGGGGCTGATTTTAAGCAAAAGGCGCCGGGCCAGGGCTTGATAAACTTCTTTCATGACTGAAGAAAATGCTCAGACTACTCGCGCGCTGTTTTCACCGTTAACGCTGCGTGGGGTGACATTCCCAAACCGAATTGGCGTGTCACCAATGTGCATGTATTCAGCTACTGACGGTCATGCCACCGATTTTCACCTCGTTCACCTTGGCCGATTCGCTCTCGGAGGGGCCGGCTTGATCATCATGGAAGCAACCGCTATCAAGCCTGAGGGTCGAATTTCTCATCACGATGCAGGAATTTGGAGTGATGACCATATCGCTGGCCTGGAGAGAATCACCCGCTTCATCAAGATGCACGGGTCTGTCCCAGGAATTCAGTTGGCGCACGCAGGTCGCCGGGCTTCCGTCACAGAACCGTGGCGTGGGGGCACACCTTTGTCTTTGGGTGAGGGTGAGCAAGGGGCAGAGGCCGCGTGGGAGACCGACGGGCCCTCCACCCTTCCTGCTGGACCTGACTGGCCCAGACCCCACGAAATGAGCGTCGGCGAGATCCACCGGTCCATCGATGATTGGGCTGATGCCGCGAAACGGGCGATAGCGGCTGGCTTCCAGGTGATTGAACTCCACGGAGCGCATGGCTACCTTCTGCATTCCTTCGTTTCTCCGCTGTCCAACAATCGGACCGATAGCTACGGTGGTAGCGCCGAAGACCGAATGCGTTACCCCGTTGAGGTGGCTAAAGCGGTGCGGGAAGCCATTCCCGACGACGTCGTCTTGAGCTATCGAGCATCAAGTGTTGACGGAATTGACGGCGGTCTCACCATCGAGGACACGACCGAACTGGCCAAGCATCTTGCAGGAGTGGGCGTTGACATTGTTGACACCTCCTCGGGCGGCATCACCGCCGACCGATCAGTGGACACGCGCGTCCGTCGCGGTTTCGGTTTTCACGCCGAATTTTCCGGGACGGTGAAAGAGGTCGTGGGAATCCCGACAGCGACCGTGGGAATGATTGTGGACCCGGAGCAGGCAGATGCCCTCGTGGCCACGGGAACCTGCGACATGGTACTCGTTGGCCGGGGAATGTTAGATGACCCAAACTGGGCCATGCACGCTCACGACCGCCTCGGCAGCCAAAACCCTCATGCAGACGTCCGGTTTGACACCTACCTTCCGGCCTGGCGACGGTCAATCAGCAAGCTTCTCGATAACGGAGAATCCCCCGTTTAACCCTGTTGGCTCGAACTATCGAAACAGGTGGCGGGCGTTTTCTGAACCGTTGAGAAGCTGAGCAGAGCGGTGTTTCACCTTCCACACTCCGCCGCTATTGGCTAGTTCCCAGCGGTTCGCACTGACTCGAACCGCTACCCAGGTTTCCCCCTGCTTCTCCAACACAATGGAGTGATTCACCGCGATGGCTGTGGCTCCAGAAATATCTATTCGGGGTGATGACAGAAAGTGGGCACAACCATTGCTCATAAACGCCTGGTGGGTATCCAAACCAACAAGCCCTGCGACGTCGTCACCGGCAAGAGTGGTCTGGTCAAAGGTGTAGGTACCGCCTGCCGCCCAGAGATTGCCAATCGAGCTGGAATCTCCAGCATCCGCAGCCGGACCATATCGGGTGATGAGGTCGGCAATAGCTAACCGGTCTTCGACCGATTGCAGCCGCACCTCGAGTGGGAGCGTCACCAGTCCTGCCAAGGAATAATCGTCTGGAACGGGCTGGAAAGAATTTCTCTTTCTTCCGGCGCGGACGTCCCCGCGTCAATCTGTTCCACGGCGCCCGAAAGGGAAACGGGATCTTCTTCGAGGTAGAGAAGCCGGATCCTGATACTCCCCGGCGCTGGAGTATCGCTGCCATGGAAAGGCAGCGAAGAGTGGCGCTGAGGGTGGCTGTAGGAGAATGTCCAGGCGCCTGCGACCCCGTCAAGCTCCAATAGGGCGGGGATGGTTTCACGGTCTTCCCGAGCAAAAACCTCGTGGGTATCCAAGCTGTGAGTGCTGTCATGTTCGGTGACTCGGACGTGAAGACCGCGATTGGGCCGATAGGGCACCACGTCTGGAGACACCAGCGCCCGCGGTGCAGCGTAGCCCTTCACAGGACGGTAGAAAGCCAACATCGCTCGCTCAATTCCTGGCATGAGCGGACCCCGCCCCCATTGGAAGGACTGCTCCCCCAAACGGTCCCAGTCGTTAACGGCTTCATCAACCGGGTCTGCGAACCAATACATCGCCATGTAGTCGACGTCGTCTAAAGGCTCGTCCGCGCGAGACTGGGCTTTACAATCCTTGGTCCGGGCCCACCGATCTCCCCACGCAACGCCAGGTAGCGCAAGATTCTCCGGACGATGATCTAGTTGATGCCAGCGATTGTATTGGCGATGCTGGGACTGGTCAGTGAGTCGAACAAACGAAAAGAACGCTAACCGAGAAAACACATTCATGTGACCACCTCTTCTGTTTTGCCCTTCATTTTCAGCATCAATCGCTAACGAACGGTGACGGTGCCGAACAATCGTGCGATTGACGACAGGACAAGAGGGTGAGCCGCAAACCATGAACCCACAAACGCGGCGACCGACAGGGCAAACATCCAGAACCCTGTCCAGTTATCTGCAAACGCACTCGGATCCCTCGACCCCTGAGCCGCATACATATGATTCAAGTTTCGCAGCGCGCCCGTCGAAAGGACGAGAACGACGTGAAGGACTACGAACACTACGAAATAAGCCATCACGGGGAAGTGAATGGCTCGAGCCCAGCCCACCGGGAATATCCGATTCATCCGGGTAGCCCTTACCGGCCACAGCGTGCTCATTCTGAATCCGGTCGCAGCTGCAAGTGGAGCAGCAACGAAAATGGTCAGAAAGTAGGTCAGCTGTTGCAACGAGTTGTAGTGCACCCATCCATTGTCTGTTGGCCAATCAAGAGACGCGTATTGAAGGAGCGCAGACAGGGCGTTCGGGAACACTTCCCACGACGTGGGAATCACCCGAACCCACTGTCCCGTCGCGAACAGGAGAACCAGGTACACGACCCCATTAACCAGCCACAGCAGGTCAAGACTCTGATGGAACCAAACGGTGAGCGTGACCTTGGTCCCGGATTCGGCTCGTGACCTCCAGTAGGCTGGGGGTTTTTTCTGGAACCTGATGGTGAGGCCACTTCGAATGATGAGAATGATGAAGAAAGCATTGAAGAAGTGCTGCCACGCTAGCCATGCCGGAATTCCCACCGGAGCACCCTCGGGAAGCGCGTAATCACCCGGGTACCGCGCCAGAAACTCCGCTGCCGGTTCAGTGGCAGAAAACCAGCGGGCCACCACCACAGCAATACCGACAACGACAACACCGATCACCACCGACACAGCCGTCACCAGCCACCCAGAGCGTTTCCGGGTCTCAACCGTCTTCGTCGCCACGGAAACGGAGGGAGAGCTGTCCTTCGCCAACTTTGTGCCTGTCGACTCCCTCGCCGCTACCGTGTGGCCAGATCCGCTACTGGGCAACCCGGCCCGGGGAAGGCCCCGCCTGGAATCAGGAGAGGGGTTCTGCTCTGTCTTGGGCGTGGGTGGGTCAACTTGTGGCGCTTCCGTGGTCGAGTCACTCACCGTTGACGCCGTCGTGTCGGTCTGCTCTCTCGGTAATCCTCGACGCCGGGTCGGCCCGCTATCAGTCATGGGGAATCTAGCCCGCTTTCCCATCGAGGGCTTCGAGAAGTTGCGGGACTACCTCAAAAACATCCCCCACGACACCAAAGTCCGCGATGTCGAAAATCGGCGCACTCTCATCTTTGTTAATGGCGACGATGACTTTTGCGGTTTGCATTCCCGCTAGATGCTGGATTGCACCGGAGATTCCGAGCGCCACATACAACTGCGGCGACACCGACACACCGGTCTGACCGACCTGCAGGGAATGGTCCGCAAAGCCTGAGTCCACGGCTGCACGTGAGGCGCCAACCGCGGCGCCCAGCGTGTCAGCGAGACTCTCCACCAGTTCGAACTTCTCCCGCGAACCGAGGCCCCGTCCTCCAGACACGACCACGCTTGCGCCGCGCAACTCCGGGCGCGTTGATGACACCACAGCCGGGTGGAATGCGCCGCGGTTCGGTCGAGGAGCCTTCCCCGGTGTGACCTCCAAAGTCACCACCGAGCCTGCCGCTTGCGAAGCCCGCGCCTCGATAGCCCCCTGCCGAACCGTCATCACCAGAGCGCCATGGTGGGCGGCGGAAGTGGTGTTGTATGCCCCACCGTATACGGAGTGGTGGGCAAGGATGCCTTCCTCGTCTCGTGAGATTCCGACACAATCGACCGCGAGGGCGAGTTTTCGTCGAGCGGCAACACGACCTGCGATATCGCGTCCTTCGATCGAATTGGGAATCATGATCACGTCGGGGGAGACTCGCTCCACCGCCGAGTCAACAGCGTCAGCAGCGTCCTCCAACGAGCCAGCAGAACGAACATGGAGAACTACCTCGGCCCCAAGCTTCCCCGCCGACTTCGCGACGTCCGCGTCTCCGGAGATGACTAAAGCGACGGGGGTTCCCACCTCAGCGGCACCACCGAGAAGCCCAGCGGCACTTGAGCTCAGTTCTCCCGTTTGGTCAACCTCCAGCAGGACTAACACAGGTTGTGGTCCAAATTCGGTCATGACTCCCCCTAAACCAATTTGTTATCTTTGAGGAAAGTGGCAAGCTTGACCCCACCATCTCCCTCGTCAACTACCTTCACACCGGCCCCCCGTGGCGGCCGCTCAGAGACAGCGGTAATGATGGAACGCCCGCTGTCTCCACTCTCCGGGTCAATACCCAAATCACTGAGGGTCCAGACATCGAAGGGCTTTTTCTTGGCCGCCATGATTCCTTTGAAGCTCGGCAAACGACCGTCAGGCATCGCTTCGGTCACGGAGACAACTACCGGCAAATCAGCGGACAACTCGAGCGTGCCAGCTTCCGTGGAGCGAACCCCGGACACCGATGTTGCACTGATGCTCACCGATGAGAGATAGCTCAGTTGGGGCACACCCAGATGTTCGGAAACCATCGCAGGTAATACTCCGGCGACACCGTCGGTCGACAGGTTCCCGGCAATGACAAGATCACACTCCAGCCGGCGAATTGCCTCAGCCAACACTTCTGCCGTGAGGCTGAGGTCAGCTCCGCGCAAACCGTCATCGACGATGTGGATGGCAGAGTGGGCGCCCATCGCCAGGCCTTTGCGAAGTGTTGCGGCTGCATAATCCGGACCCATCGACACCAGAATCACCTCGGTGTCGGCGTCGTTCTCGGCATAATCCAGCGCCACTTCAATGGAGCGTTCGGCGATTTCGTCGAGGACTCGATCTCCGCTCGCACGCTCCGCAAGGCCACTTTCGAGGTTCAGGGTGCGCTTACCCCAGGTGTCGGGGACTTCTTTGACCAAGACCGCAATTCTCACGAGTCCTCCTTTGTGTCTGTCAGCAGTTCAGGTGTTCTCATCATCTCTGGCACATTCCTTTTCACTCTTTTGGCCTCCGAGTCGCTGTGCCAGAAAGGAACCTATCAATAAGCACTTGGGAATCTTCCGACTGGAACATCTTCTCTATCGTCGAGGCCTCCTGCTCCAGCTGTTCACCAAAACTACGCGCTCCACGGCCACGGACCAAAAGCTTGGAGTGTCCAAACGCCTCAGAAGGCCCCTGTATCCAGGATGCTGCAATTTCACGTGCGCGACCTTCAACCTCTGCTTTCGGGACGACCTCAGCAACAAGACCCCATTCGAGCGCATTTTGCGCGGTCAGCATTCGGGGGGACAAGATCATCTCGAGGGCTCGACGCTCGCCAATCGCATCAGCGAGCTGCGCGGTGACTGACAAATCCGGGGTAAGACCGACATTGGAGTACAACGCACCGAATGTGGCATCCTCGGCCGCAACAGCGAAGTCTGAACTGAGAAAAATACCTAAACCGCCGCCAGCTACCACTCCGTTAACAGCGGCTACAACCGGTTTTGGTGAGTTGCGCAGGGCGACAATTCCGTACCCAATGACCTCCGCAAGCTCACGAATGTATGAACTCGGCTGCCCGGAAATTTCTTCAAGATCACCCCCGGCGCAGAAGGCTGAACCCGTGCCGGTGAGCATGAGGGCCTTAATATCTTCTCGCTCCAGCGAGCTGCGAACAGCCGACGACCATTCTCGGCCAGTCTCAAGATCCAGTGCGTTCAGCACAGCGGGGCGGTCGATGGCCACGCACGCAAGCCCGTCACTGACCTCGAGCCTGACTGTCATGAGAACGCCATTCCTCAACGAAACAAAACTGATGCCTCATCTTATCGTTCTTTCCCAATCCATGTATACATTGTGTGTACAGCGTCGTCCGGCGGCCAATTTGTTCTTCACATGACGAGGCAACCGCCAGTGAACAGAGTGCCCCGAGATCCTGAAATCGGTGGCAAAGCCCTCCACCTCGCGCCCATCAGAAATCACCGCGACCGTCATCACTCCAAGCGGTGACGTTCTCGGCGAATACAACATCAACCCTGGCAAGGGTTACCAACCCAAGAAATGAAAAACACCGGAAACCCCCTTTTGGGGGTTCAGGTGTCCACGATGTCCTGGGACATCACATTGTGCCCTGGGCAGGAGTGTGAAATGACCAATATTGCTATGCCCTCAAACGACAAGAACCGCTATGTGGCCCGCCCGTCCGTGTGGACGGCGCTCACGACGCCGCGAACACCATCACCAAAGTGGTGGCCAGTCACAGGGTAAGAACGCACAGCGTAAGCGTGCGCTCCAAGGCGATCGGCCCTCCACCACCCGGGAAGCAAACCCTCACGCTCGCAAAGCAACGAGAGACGGTCAGCCCGTGAGAGACCGCTCGGGCCGCCCCGCCACGAACTCCAGGCGTCAGCCACAGCGAACCCACTAAGGCTCACTGCCATCTTCGATTCGCTCATCCCTCCTGCTACCGTGGAGGGATGAGCGAATGGAA
>Ga0105054_10000894_pt1 | contig 48773 bp, 44 predicted proteins | sample BON02_FD_78091 | JGI IMG/M metagenome (GOLD analysis project Ga0105054, IMG submission 78091) | Freshwater microbial communities from Lake Bonney liftoff mats and glacier meltwater in Antarctica - BON-02 (megahit assembly) | ecosystem: Environmental > Aquatic > Freshwater > Ice > Glacier...
GCACCGCACGCGCGTGCAGGCTCTTCCAGTAATTGGCCTGCATGACCAGCTCGATGTGCTGTGCCTTGGTAAGGCTCACCAATTCTTGCGATACCGCCGACGCATCCCTGCCCCCTTGTGCAAGGTTCGCTTTGCTGGGGCTTGGCACCGCGCTCATGGGGGGAGCAATAAAGAAAACCAGCAAAGTGTCCAGCAATTTCTTGCCACCCCAAAAATCGACCTACGTGTTCACCGAATGTTTACAAAAAAACCCGAAAATCGACTCCAAGTCCTTGTGTTACAAAGAGCCAGCAAGCCTCAGCGCGTCGGAACTGTCGAACTCGGGTGGCCGGCGCCAACGCCAGCGCGAATCTGTACTCGCTGGTGCAGACTTGCAAGGCCAACGGCATCGACCCCTATCGCTACCTGAGCGCCTTGTTCATCGCGCTGCCCAACGCCAAGACCGTCGACGACTAACCTCCGTCCCTACCGCAACCGATGGTTCGGTGCACAGGGTTTACACTAAATTGTCAGGATTCATGCGGATTGCGGGGGTTCTGCGCGGCCGACTACATGAGTGCCAGGTAGTTATCGGCAACTATTGGATTGTCTGCAAACAGGGCCTTGAGCACCTCCGCTTCGCGCTCCGCTATCAACCGCAGAAAGGTTTCGGTCGTGGCTTTTCGCCGCCCCATTGTGGCGAACGTGTCAAATCCCAGTTCCAGGAAATGTTGGAGATCGGCCAGGCCCGCAGCATGGGCGGGTCTGCGCATCATTTTGAGTACCAGGTGCAACCCGGGCGTCCGGGTCAATGCATCGAGGTCGCGTCCGACTTCGAGTACCAGTTGCAGTTGTCGTTGCCGTGAATTCTCCTGGCCGGTCAGCCGCCACGCCCGTGCATAGCGCGCCGACATTCCGGTGGAGTCCGGCAGCAGCCCGCCTTGAGCCAAAGCATGTCCCATCGCCAGATCCAATCGCTCAGTTAATACATGCAATTGCGCAAGAGAAACGGCTGTCGCAACGGCTGCTTTGGGTAATAGGCGTTGGATGGCGCCTGCGATCCTTGCGAATTGGGCATCTCGCGTCGAATAGTTGACGTCGCCGTATAGTTCTGACAGAAAGAACTTCGCAGCCGCTTGATAGGGTCCGCCCGCTAACAGATCCTGGTAGGTCGCGGCGAAGCGCCGTGACTGCAAATGCTTGACCGCAGAGACTGCTTCAGATAGTGATTGCTGACTTTCAGATTGGAGGCGAAGGCGTTGTACCTCTGCAATGGCATCACGAATAATGTGCGCGGGTTCCATCAGATGCGTCGGTCGGTTAATAGTGGCGTCATGGGGCGGCACTGGTTTTTGCGCTGGAGCATAAGCAAACCATTTCATACTACCTTGCAGCAAGTGGATGACTCAACTCCGGTATCAAAATGGATATCGGTTGAGCCGCCAATTCTCCAAAGAAACATGCCACATTCATGATTGCCCGTATTCAACAGTTGCTGACGCTCGGGATCCTTGCCTGCGCCATTGTTCTCCTGATTGTCCTGTGGGAGACCTCACACTCAGCAGCGTGGGCGGTTTTCTTCGGAATCCTCATGTCGCATTCGATTGTGCTCGCAATGCAATTTGCGGCATTGCCCTGGATCAACGCTGCTGACGCGGCGCCACGCGCAACATATCACCAGCTCCTGCGCGCCTGGATCCGAGAGGCGGCTGCGGCTGCACAGGTCTTTTGCTGGTGGCAGCCTTTTTGTGCTCGGCGCGTTCCTGACCAGTTGCGGTGTGAGGCAGCATCGCGCGGAAGGAGGGGCTTGGTCTTGGTGCACGGCTTCTTGTGCAACCGGGCCGTCTGGATGCATTGGCTGCAAGAACTGGAACGGCGGCAGGTCCCATTCATTGCCATCAATCTGGAGCCGGTGTTCGGTTCCATCGACAGTTACATCCAAATTCTGGACAAGGCCATCCGCGACATGCGGCTGGCGACCGGCCGGCCTCCGCTACTGGTTTGCCACAGCATGGGCGGACTGGCAGCGCGGGCCTGGTATCAAGCAAGCGGCGCGCAGGACAGCGCGATTCACGGCATCGTGACCATTGCCTCGCCGCATCAAGGGACACGGATAAGCGAGCGGTTCCCGAATCTGCCTGGGCTGGTCAACGCCAACCAGATGTGCCACGGCAGTCGCTGGCTTGCGGCGTTGGCCCAAAAGGAAACCGCAGCGCAGCGCGGCCGTTTCATTTGCTATTACTCCAACTGCGACAACATCGTCATGCCCGCGTCCACCGCCAGATTGGAAGGCGCAGACAACCGGTTTGTCGCCGGTCTGCCGCATGTTGCCATGGCGCTGGACGCCGGAATCATGCGGGAAACAATGGCGCTGCTGGATGACGCTTCATCCCGTTGAATCAGACCTGCTCGCGCCGCGGATCGCCCGCGAAAACCTGGATTCGGACACTCGCCGGAAGCGGTGGCCAGCATGGGATGTCAGAAGTGGCTCCGCTTGTTTGAACAGCTTTCCCCGATTTATAAGTGGACTGCGGGCAGGTTGCTGCAGGTGCAGAGTTGTCCACGGCGGCGGTGGTCGCTTGCGACGAACTGACCGACGCGGTGGGCAACTCGGGGCGCACCAAGGATTTCATCTTACGCGGCCAGCTTCAACTGCGGCAGGTCGCCGAAGTATTTCTCATCGGGCCTGAACCGAGCCAGACTCGAATGAGGCCGCTGCGCGTTGTACCAGCTGATGTAGCCGGCAACGGTTGGTGCCAATTACCTTGGCCGGCCGGCCAGGATAGTTGACGCGACCACGGCAATGTCGGCGCGCGCCGCGCTGACACTGTCGTAGGCCGTCAGGTACACAGGCTCGAACTTCACGCTGCGCCACACGCGCTCGACGAAGACGTTGTCTCGCCAGGCGCCGCGCCCGTCCATGCTCAGCTTGCAGCCGGCGGCCAGTACAACGTCGGCAAACTACTCGGCCGTGAACTGGCTGCCCTGGTCGGTGTTGACGATCTCGGGAACGCCGTAACGGGCCAGGGCCAGCTCGATCACCTCTTTGGCGTGGATCGCCTCCAGTGTGATCGCCACCTTGTGCGCCAGCACCTTTCGGCTGACCACGTCCACCACGGCGGTGAGGTACACGAATCCTCGGGCCATCGGGATGTAGGTGGTGTCCAGCCCCAGACCTGATTGGCCCGCGTGATGGTCAGCTTCCTCAGCAGGTAGGGGTAGATCTTGTGGCCCGGTGCGCGCTTGCCGGTGCCCGGCTGCGGCGCCAGCGATTCGATGCCCATGCGACGCATCAGTGTGCCGATGTGGCGCCTGCCCACGCGGATGCCATCACGCGCGAGCTGATCGCGCAGCATGCGCGGTGCGAGTGCCCATGAAGGGGTGCTCCAGATGCAGCCGGTCGATCCTTCGCATCAGTTCCAGGTCGGCTGCGCTGACCGGGCGGGGCAGGTAGTAGACCGAACCACGGCTAATGCCCAGCAGTGGGGCCTGGCGCGTGATGGTGAGATCGTGCTCAGGGTTGATTCAATCGCTTTGCGTTCAGCAATCCCGCTTGGTGAGCGCGCCTTCCAAAAAATCATTCTCCAATGTGAGCTGGCCGATCTTGGCGTGCAGCGCTACCAGGTCCACCGGCTCCTCGGCTTGGGCCGCGCCGCCGCCGAAAGCGTCTGCAGCATGTTCGAGCAGCTGCCGCTTCCAGTCGGTAATCTGGTTGGGGTGCAGCCCGAAATCCTTGGCCAGGTCGGCCAGGGTGCGGTCTTCACGCAAAGCAGCCACGGCCACTTGCGCCTTGAATATCGGCGTATGGTTGCGGCGAGTACGCCGCGCTGATTTCTTGACCATCGAAAACTCCTTGTCGCCATGCCGATCTCGGCCCAGTTTCATGCCCGGAGTTGCCACTTATAGCGCCGTTCAAATTTGCGAGGCCACTTCTGTCAGCTGCTACCGGACGTTGTAGACCTGCAACAGCCGCTTCAAAAGACCCTTGTTGCGTCGATCAGACGCATTTCCTGTCTCGGAATCGGCCCAATTGCGCGTACAGCAGCTTCAGATTGCCTCTTTGGGTGATTGAGTCTAGGGAAAACCCTTATATTTACCTCATGACCTTGATCGAGAAAGAATCTCCAGCCGACGGTGCGAGCGGACAACGCCATGTGCGCCAGGATTCCGACCGCACGGGCAGCCGTCAGGATTGCAGCTACAAGCTGCTGATTCCAATCCGCTCACTGGGTGAGAGTCACCGAGGCGAAATCGCCAAACATCTGCTCGCACTCGATTCCCACGATCGATACCTGCGCTTCGGCTTTGTCGCCAGTGATGAGCAAGTCGAGCGTTATGTCGGCGGGCTGAACTTCGAGCGGGACGAGATTCTGGGGATTACCAATCGCAAACTGTCGTTGATTGCTGTCGCCCATTTGGCATTTGCCCCCGGCAATGGTCCGGCGGCTTGTGCGGAGTTCGGCGTGTCAGTTACCAAATCCGCGCGCGGGCGAGGATATGGCGCCTTGCTTTTCGAGCGTGCAGCAATGGACGCTCGCAACAAGGGTGTGTCGCTGCTGCTCATCCATGCCTTGAGCGAGAACACGGCCATGCTGCGCATCGCGCGCAATGCCGGGGCGGTGATCGAGCGCATGGGCTCCGATTCCGAAGCGCTCTTGCGCCTGGCGCCGGCTTCATTGGGCAGTCGGATGACGGAGATCGTGGAGGATCACTATGCCCAGATCGACTATCGACTCAAAGCGCAGCCCAAGCAAGTTCTCGACATTCTTTCCGCCATCAAGTCGCTGAATCACACCTGGAGCGGTAGCCGGCCTCGACCAAGACCCTGAGCGCATTGCCACCGCAGTTCGGCCGCCATTTCAGGTAGATAGATAGATTCCCCGGTGATTGGGCAATCCGGTATCCTCGGGGTTCTCCAACTCCAGTGCCACGGCAGTGTCCGAACCTTATCCTGAGCGCCCCGTCCCCGAGCGGGAAGATAAACGCTCGTTCTTGCAGAAGCTCGCTGAATTCATCCACCCAGGCCTTGACTCCACAGAGGAACTGATCGCGGCGCTTGCCGACGCAGAAGACAACAACGTCATTGGCGCCGAATCCCGGGTGATGCTCGAAGGCGTTATCCGAATGGCGGACATGACAGCCGGCGACGTCATGGTCCCGGCCACCCGAATGGATCTGGTCAATATCGATTCGCAGCCTGAAGACCTGCTCCGGGTGGTCATCGACACCGCGCACTCGCGATTCCCTGTATTTGATGGAGATCGCGAGAATATCATTGGCATTTTGTTGGCCAAGGATCTGCTCAAGCTGCAACGGGCGCCGCAATTCAGTGTCCGTGCGCTGCTACGGCCAGCAGTTTTTGTACCAGAAAGCAAGAAGCTCAATGACCTGCTGCGCGATTTCCGTGGCAACCGCAATCACCTGGCGATCGTCATTGACGAATTCGGGCGGGTGGCGGGCTTGATCACCATCGAGGACGTGCTGGAGCAGATAGTCGGCGAAATCGAAGACGAATTTGATGTCGAGGAAGACGAGGGCGACATCTTCGGATTGGCCGATCGCACCTATCGCGTCAGCGGCGACACGCCGATCGAGCGTGTCGAGGACGCATTCGGTGTCAAGTTCACCGGGCAAGACGAAGAGCTGGATTTCGACACCATCGGAGGTCTGATCGCCCATGAGATGGGGCATGTGCCGCGCCGCGGTGAGCACCACACCCGGGCCGGATTGCATTTCATCGTCCTGCATACCAAAGGCGGCGCGGTGAAGTGGTTCAAGGTGTCTCCGCAAGTGCCCTGAAAGCGCACTTGTTATTCGCTGCTTTTCTCGCAGCCATCGCTGGCTCGTGCCATGGCATCGCGCTTGCCACCCCGTGGGACGGTCAAGCCAGTGGAAGTCTGCAACTTCTGGCGCTCGGCTTTCTCGCCTGGCAACTGCATCGCACCTCCAATCCCCGGCAAGCTGCAGTGCTGACATGGGTGTTCGCCACCACATGGCTTTGCGCGACCTTCTGGTGGCTATTCGTTGCAATGAACACCTATGCCGGCCTGGCGGCCTGGATGGCTGCACTAGCGGTGTGGGCCCTGGCGGCTGCACTGGCTCTTTACTACGCAGTCGCAGGCTATTTGTATGTGGCGCTGCGGCCGTCGCGGACGCTGGCCGCAGCCACCTTGTTTGCTTCGTTGTGGTTGCTGGCAGAACTGGCCCGAGGCGTCTGGTTCACCGGCTTTGGCTGGGGCGCCGCAGGGTATGCCCATATCGACGGATTGGCCCGATTCGCGCGCTACGTCGGTGCCTATGGCATCGCGGCAATGGTCGCGTTCATCGCCAGCCTCAGTGCCATCTGGCTACAGGCGCCGCTTGATCGCCAGCGCATATGGATGCCGCTGTTTGCGGCGTCGATAGCTGGCGCCATGATCTGGAGTCCGTCGGACTATAGTAAGCAGGCCGGTGCCCCGCTGCAGGTGGCTTTGCTCCAGGGCAATATCGCGCAGGACGAGAAGTTTCAACCCGGCACCGGCGTCGTCGATGCGCTGCGCTGGTACGGCGAGCAGATGTCCGCGGCGACAGCGCCGCTGGTGGTGGCCCCCGAAACCGCTATTCCTCTGCTGCCGCAGGATCTGCCCGCCGGTTATTGGGCTGCCTTGCAAGCGCGTTATGCCCAGGGTAACCAGGCGGCGCTGTTCGGTTTGCCACTGATCGACGGAAATGGTGGCTACGTCAACGCAGTGGTGGGGCTCAAGCCGGCAGCAGCCGCAGAGCGGCCCGACCCACACGCCTATTACCGCTACGACAAGCATCATTTGGTGCCGTTCGGCGAGTTCATCCCGCCGCTGTTTCGCTGGTTCACCGACCTGATGAACATTCCGTTGGGTGACTTCAGCCGAGGAGACGTTGGCCAATCATCCTTTGAATGGCAAGGCCAGCGCCTGGCGCCGCATATCTGTTACGAGGATTTGTTTGGTGAAGAACTGGCGCAGCGCTTTGACGACCCCACGAAGGCGCCCACCATCTTCGTCAACGTGAGCAATATCGGATGGTTCGGCAACACGGTTGCGATCGACCAGCACCTGAATATCTCGCGCATGCGGGCACTGGAGTTCGAGCGCCCGTTCATTCGCGCCACCAATACCGGGGAGACGGCCATCATCGACCACCAGGGACGCGTGACGCACCGGCTGGCGCGCTTGACACGGGGCGTATTGCAGGGCGAGGTACAAGGGCGCGATGGCTTGACGCCGTTTGCGTGGTGGGCGTCGCGGTTCGGGCTTTGGCCACTCTGGTTGGGCGCTGGCGCTGTGGTTCTGCTGGCCGGGATCAATCGGCGTCGCCACGCGCACTGATAGCCCTAAAATCAGGCAACAAACGCGAGCCGGCTGGTAGCCACTGTGCACCAAGCGGCGACATCCTGCGCCGGTCCGCTCCGCATCCTGGTTCGGGTCAGGCCGCGCCAGGCGTCACGCGAACCCCTTTCGAGATCCCATGCTGACTTTCCAACAAATCATTCTGAAGCTGCAGTCCTATTGGGACGCACAAGGTTGTGTGCTGATGCAGCCGTACGACATGGAGGTTGGTGCCGGCACGTCCCACACGGCCACATTCCTGCGCGCCATTGGCCCGGAGCCGTGGAAAGCCGCGTACGTACAACCGAGCCGGCGCCCCAAGGACGGGCGCTATGGCGAAAACCCGAACCGTCTGCAGCACTACTACCAGTTTCAGGTGGTGATGAAGCCGGCGCCGGCCAACATCCTGGACCTGTACCTCGGCTCCTTGAAGGAACTGGGCCTGGACCTGCAGCGCAATGACGTGCGTTTTGTCGAGGACGACTGGGAAAATCCGACCCTGGGCGCCTGGGGTCTGGGCTGGGAAGTCTGGCTCAATGGCATGGAGGTGACGCAATTCACCTATTTCCAGCAGGTCGGGGGTATCGACTGCCGGCCCGTGACGGGCGAAATCACCTATGGGCTGGAGCGACTGGCAATGTACCTGCAGGATGTCGACAACGTCTACAAGCTCAAGTGGACCGAAGGCACGAGCTACGGCGATGTCTATCTGCAAAACGAACAGGAACAGTCGCGCTACAACTTCGAGCACAGCGACATTGACTTTCTGCAGAGGGCGTTCGCCGCCCACGAAAAGCAGGCCGCCTATCTGGTGACCGAACAGCTGGCCTTGCCCGCCTATGAACAGGTTCTCAAGGCGGCGCACAGCTTCAACTTGCTCGACGCCCGTGGCGCCATCAGCGTCACTGAGAGGGCCGCTTATATGGGGCGCATCCGCAACCTGGCGCGTTCGGTTGCGCGCAGCTACTACGACAGCCGTGAACGGCTCGGATTCCCTCTCGCCCCGAGGGAGTGGGTCGAACAAATTGCGAAGAAGGCGGCTTGACGTGACACGAACGATGGATATGGAAAGTCGCAATCTTCTGGTTGAATTGCTGGTCGAAGAGCTGCCGCCAAAGGCGCTGGCGAAGTTGGGTGATGCATTTGCCCTCGTGGTGTTCGAACAGCTCAAGGCGCAAGGTCTGCTGCTCGACGGCGCTGCGTACACGTCCTATGCGACACCGCGGCGTCTGGCCGTGCATGTCACCGGGGTGCTCGGGCAAGCGGCTGCGCAGACCGTGACACACAAGCTGATGCCGGTGGCGGTGGCGTTCAAGAACGGCGTGGCGTCGGATGCCTACCGCAAGAAGCTCGCCGGCCTGGGCCGGGCCCACCTGGCAGACAAAGGCGCGGATGTCGTCGACGGTGCCGATCAGATCGTCGTGCGCAACGACGGCAAGGCCGATATCGTGTTCCTGCTGGGTCAGGCGCAGGGCGTGGCGCTGCCGGCCGGTCTGCAGATCGCGATCGACACGTCGATCGCAAAACTGCCAATTCCCAAGGCCATGACCTACCAGCTGGATGCGCGTTCTCATGCTGATCTCCCCGGCTGGACCAGCGTGAGTTTCGTGCGACCGGTGCATGGACTGGTGGTCCTGCACGGCGGCGATATCGTGCCGGTCAGCGTGCTCGGGCATGCGGCGGGCCGCGTGACCAAAGGGCATCGCTTCGAGTCGCCGAAGGCGGATGTGTCGTTCGAACATGCCGATGACTATGCACAAACCCTGCTTCGCGATGGCGCCGTGATTGCGGGTTTCGCGGCCCGGCGCGCCGACATCGAGCGCCAGCTCGCGTCGGCCTGCGCGCGGATTGCCACCGGCGTGCAGGCGGTGCAGGACGAGGCCTTGCTGGACGAAGTCACGGCGCTGGTCGAGCGACCCAATGTGCTGGTGTGCGCCTTCGAGGAGCAGTACCTGGAAGTACCCCAGGAGTGCCTGATCCTGACGATGAAGGCCAACCAGAAGTACTTTCCTCTGCTCGACGCCGCGGGCAAGCTGACCAACCGTTTTCTGCTCGTCAGCAATGTGTCGCCGCAAGACCCGAGCGCCGTCATCGGCGGCAATGAGCGCGTGATTCGCCCGCGCCTGGCCGACGCGCGGTTTTTCTATGATCAGGACCGCAAGCGAAGCCTGTCGTCCCGGGTTGAACAGCTGGCGCGGGTGGTGTACCACAACAAACTGGGCTCGCAAGGCGAACGCATGGAGCGGGTGCGCGCGATTGCCAGGTCGATCGCGGCGCAACTCGGCGATGCCGCCCTCGTGGACGCGGTCGACACCGCGGCCCGATTGGCCAAGACCGACCTGGTGACCGACATGGTGGGCGAGTTCCCCGAATTGCAAGGCATCATGGGGGCTTATTACGCCCGCCACGATGGCCTCGGCGACGTGGTGGCGATGGCGATCGAAGACCACTACAAACCCCGATTCGCCGGCGATGCGCTGGCGCGCGACAATGCGGGACTGTCAGTCGCCTTGGCGGACAAGCTGGAAACCCTGGTCGGACTGTTCGGTATCGGCAACCTGCCCACCGGCGACAAGGACCCGTTTGCCTTGCGCCGTCACGCCCTGGGCGTCGTGCGCATGCTGGTCGAGCGCGCTTTGCCGTTGCAACCCGACGCACTGGTGCGCCAGGCCTTTGCCGCATTTCCTGCCGCCATGCTGCAACACGATGTCGAGCCCTTGTCCCAGTTCCTGGTCGAGCGACTCAAGGGCTACCTCAAGGACTCCGGGTATTCGAATGGCGAGGTCGAGGCGGCAATCCATGCGCAAGGCATGAACACCTGGGCCGAACTGCCCAAGCGCCTGACCGCTGTTCGCGCGTTCGCCGCCCTGCCCGAAGCGCCGGCGCTGGCTGCGGCCAACAAACGCATTGGCAACATCCTGAAGAAGGTGCCGCCGGTCGATCCCCATGTCAGCGAGGTGCTGTTGGCGGAGCCGGCAGAGAAGGAGCTGTACGCCGCCATGCGCCGGGTTGTTCCCGAGGCCGCGGCCCAGTTCGATGGCGGTGATTTTGCGGCGTCGCTGCAGACTCTGGCGGCGTTGCGCGCGCCCGTGGACGCGTTCTTCGAGGGCGTCCTGGTTAACGCTCCCGAAATGGACTTACGGCTGAATCGCCAGGGCTTGTTGCAGGCATTGCATGACGCCATGAACCGGGTGGCCGACCTTTCCCGTCTGGACAGTCCAGGCGCATGAACAACATGAAGCTGGTGATCCTGGATCGCGACGGCACCATTGGCGAGCCGAGTGCAGCGCAAGGCGATCTGTCGTCCGACTGGCAACCGCTACCGGGAGCCTTGCAGGCCATAGCCCGGCTCAACCACGGCGGCTGGCACGTCGTGATTGCGTCCAACGAGGGCGGACTGGGCCGTGGGGTCTACGAGATGGCCCGGATCAACGAACTGCAGACCCGCATGTACAAGATGCTGGCGGCAGTCGGTGCGCGAGTGGACGCCATGTTCTTCTGCCCCCATGCGCCCGACGAGGCCTGCCGATGCCGCAAGCCCGCATCCGGCCTGTTTTCCCAGATTGGCGAGCGATACGGCGTCGAACTCAAGGGCATGCCGGCTGTGGGGGATTCGCTGGACGATGTTCTCGCCGCGGCCGACGCCGGTTGCACGCCGCACCTCGTACTCACCGGCGAGGGAGCGCAGTACCGTGGCGCGCCTTTGCCGTCGACCTTTCCACCGGGCGTCGTGGTTCACGAGAACCTGGCCGCTTTCGCCCAGCACCTGGGAGCGCGCGACGAGGTCCTCGGCGCCTTTGCCCCGACATGAGGGACGACTTGACGGTCTCTGATGGCCAGCGCCTGGGTGCCGCAGCAGGCCGGCCCATGGCCTTCATCCGATCGGCGCTGCACATGCTCTGGATGCTGGTGACCGTGATCCCCTGGGGCATCATCATGCTGGTCGCTTCCTTGTGGATACGCGGCACCGCCTTATGGTGGATGGCTGTGCGCTGGCTGAGCTGGGCTGTGCGTGGGGCGCGCGTGCTGTGCGGAGTTCAGGTCCAGGTCACCGGCATGGAGAATTTGCCGGACGGTGCCACCAGTCCGGCGATCCTGCTGGTCAAGCACCAGTCGACACTGGAGACATTTCTGCTGCCCACGCTGATGCCGCATCCGCTGGCTTATGTGTTCAAGAAGGAGTTGCTGCAGGTGCCGTTTTTCGGCTGGGCCATGGGTCGTCTGGACATGATCCATATCGACCGCAACCAGCGTACGCAGGCGTTCTCCAAAGTTGTCGCGCAGGGCAAGAAATTGCTCGCGCGCGGCGTCTGGATCATCATGTTCCCGGAGGGCACACGCATGGCGCGGGGGCACAAGGGGGCGTACAAGTCCGGCGGCACGCGCCTGGCCATCGAGACCGGTGCGCCGGTGATTCCGATTGCCGTTACTTCCGCGAAATGCTGGCCTCGCAAGGCGTTCGTCAAGCTGCCGGGCACCGTCCACGTCTCGATCGGTGCGCCGATTCCGAGCGCGGGCCGCAAGGCTGACGAAATGATGCGCGAGGTCGAGGCCTGGATCGAGGCCGAGATGCGTCGGCTCGATCCCGAAGCCTATCGGTGAGATTGGCTGCATCTCCCGCACGATGACCGCCATGCGTGCGTTGCTTCAATACACACTGGATCTGTTTGGCGCGGATAGCCCGGACGTGCCCGCCGCTGTGCATCGCCAGGCAGATGCCGGCGACACTGCGGCCCCGGTTTTAGGCCCGACCAGAGTGGCAGCGCTGCAGCGGCCCGGCCCGAGCACGCAGTCGGTGATGTCCAACCATCCGCAGGCCAATCGCGAAACCCGGCTCGGCGGTGCGCGTATTGCCTATCTGTTCAAGCGGGGCAAGCGCCGCACCATCGGCTTTTCGGTCAACCACGATGGTCTTGTCGTGCATGCGCCGAAATGGGTCACGCTGGCTGACGTGCAGTCTGCGCTGGACGAAAAGTCGGCATGGATCGTGCGCAAGCTGGTGGAAACGCGTGAGCGCCACGAGCGCATGGTGGGCAACCGCATCGAGTGGAAGGACGGCGCGGTGCTGCCGTTTCTCGGTCAACCGCTGCACGTGTTACTGGACCCGCACCATGCGTCTGACGCATCAGGTGCGGTGCTGAGCATGGGTGCGGCGGATGCGTCCGGCGCGGTGCGCCATCAGCTGCAACTGGATCTGCCGCGCCACGCCAGCCCGGAGCAGATCCGCGACGCGGTTCAGGCCTGGTTGATGCGCCAGGCCAAACGCTTGTTCGCCGAGCGGCTGGACCATTTCGCGCCGCGCCTGCAGGTGCAATGGCGCAAGCTGTCCTTGAGCAGTGCTGGCACCCGCTGGGGCAGTGCACGGGTCGACGGTGCGATCCGCTTGCACTGGCGGCTGATCCATTTCCGCTCCAGCATCATCGATTACGTCGTGGTGCACGAACTGAGCCACCTGCGCGTGATGGACCATAGCCCGCGCTTCTGGGACACGGTCCGTACCATCGTGCCCGACTACGAAATCTTGCGCGGACAACTCAAGGACGAGACCATCCCGACCTGGTCCTGATGCGCAGTGTCGTGGCGCGTCAGCCGAGCGCCGTGAAACGGTAGATGCCGTCGGCGCCCAGCGCGCGAGCCAGCTTGCCTTCGAACCACAAGGCGTGCAGATGCGCGACCGCTTCGCCCATGGCAAATGTCTTCTGGTGCAGGTCTAGCGGGCGTCGGAACATGATGGGCAGGATGTCTGCGGCGCAATGGGGGCGCTCGCAGCAGGCCTGCATCACCTCCGCCAGCCGATCGCGGTGGTGGTCATGCAGTTGGTCGATCCGGATGTGCAGGCCGGTGAAAGGCTTGCCGTGCGACGGCAAGGTCAGCGTGTCGCCGGACAGATCACGAAAGCGCTCGATGGAGTCGAGAAACAGCTTGAGCGGATTAGCCTCGGGCTCGACCTCGTAGACGCTGACATTGGTCGATATGCGCGGCAGCATCATGTCGCCGCCGATCAGCACACGCAGCGCGTCGCACGCCAAGGCAATATGTTCCGGCGCATGACCGTAGCCGCTGATGCAGCGCCACTGGCGAGCGCCGATGGTCAGCACATCTCCATCGGCCATGCGGCGGTATTGCGCCGGCACGCTGGGCACCAGACTGGGAAAATAATGCGTGCGCGCCTTGATCTGCTCGACCGATGCCGGGTCGTTCAGGCCGTGGGATGCGAAATAGTCGGCCGCGGCCTCGCCGCCAAATCCGGACGGCCCCAGGGCGCCGAGGCGAGCCACGTTGTAGTCGGTGGCACTGATCCACAGGCGGGCGTTCCAGCGCTCGCACAACCAGTGCGCCAGTCCGATGTGATCCGGATGCATATGGGTCACGACTACACGCAGGATCGGCAGCCCCTCGAGCGAGGTGGCAAAAATCTGCTCCCACTGGGCCCTCGACTCGGGGCGATCGATGCAGCAATCGACGATGGTCCAGCCTTGGCGACCATCCAGTTCGTCACGTAGCAGCCAGAGGTTGATGTGGTTGAGCGCAAACGGCAGCGACATCCGGATCCAGCGCACGCCCGGTGCCACTTCCAGGGTTTGGCCCGCCCCGGGCATGGCATCGCCCATTGGGTAATGCAGCTGGCTTTCGAGTTCGTTCATGCAGTCCCCTCGGATCATTTGACGTTTACGTAAACGTCAGTTGTAATCGGGCATTGTATGAAGAGCCTGTCCTGCACGCTGTCACCTGGGCAACGTGTCGTCGATCGGCCGGCTCGTCCCTCCATCGCTATGGCACAACAATTCACGATCAGTGATCTGGCGCGCGAGTTTGATCTCACGACCCGGGCAATCCGTTTTTATGAAGACATGGGTCTTCTGCAACCGCAGCGCGCAGGCCCCGGTGGTCGCAGCCGGGTCTACAGTGCGCGCGATCGTACGCGGCTCAAACTGACGTTGCGCGCCAAACGGCTCGGCCTGTCGCTGACGGAAGCGCGCGACATCATCGACGTCTATGACAGTCCGCGGGACACGACGGCGCAATTGCGCAAATTCCTGACGGTGCTCGCCGCCCATCGGCAGGCACTGGAGCAGCAGATGACTGACCTGGTCGCCAATCTGGACGAAGTCAAGACCCACGAAAAGGAAGCCAAGGCCTTGTTGGCCAAGGCGGAGAAGCGCGCGACCACGGCGTGACCGATGGTCTGGCGGCTGGATCGGATGACATGCACGGCGAGATCGGACATAATTGACGTTTACGTAAACGTCAATGCCTGCGTGAAGGATTCCATCCATGAATAGTCCGTCCGCCGCGGCGCTGCCGCACCCCGAATTGCACCGGCGCGTACAGGCCAGTTTCGAGCGCCAGGGCATGATGCTTCACTTGGGCGCGTGCCTTCTGGAGGTCGGTCCGGGACTATGCGTCGTGGCCTTGCAGTACGGGGAGCAGGTCACGCAGCAGCAGGGGAGCTTCCATGGCGGCGCGATGGGTGCGCTGGCCGACATCGCCGGTGGTTATGCCGCCTTGACCGTGGCGCCTGCCGACGCGGAAGTGACCACGGTCGAATACAAGATCAATTTTCTGGCGACATTGCGTGGTGGCGAGTTGCGCGCTACGGGTCGGGTGATCCGGGCGGGACGGCGCATCATCGTGACCAGCGCGACGGTCGTGCATATTGATGCCAGCGGAAAATCCACCGATTGCGCCGTCATGCAGCAAACCCTGGTGCCGGTACCCAGGACATACTGACGTAACTCCCCGGCAGACGCTCCGTTCCGACTAATTCAAATTATCAGGAGACTTTCCATGACCCCCATGCCCGGCCTCGACTTTCAGCTTGGCAGCGACATCGATGCCTTGCGCGACACGGTGCGCGAGTTTGCCCAGGCGGAAATCGCGCCGCGCGCGGCCGAGATCGATCGCAGTGACCAGTTCCCGATGGACCTGTGGCCCAAGATGGGGGCCCTTGGAGTGCTTGGCGTCACAGTCAGCGAGGAGTACGGTGGCGTGGGCATGGGTTATCTGGCGCACATGGTGGCGATGGAGGAAATCAGCCGCGCCTCCGCGTCCGTGGGCCTGAGTTACGGCGCGCACAGCAACTTGTGCGTCAACCAGATCAAGCGCAACGGCAGCGACGCCCAGCGCCGCAAGTACCTTCCCAAGCTGATCAGCGGCGAGCATGTCGGCGCGCTGGCCATGAGCGAATCGGGCGCCGGAAGCGATGTGATCTCGATGAAGCTCAAGGCCGAAGACAAGGGTGGCTACTACCTGCTCAACGGCAGCAAGTTCTGGATCACCAATGGCCCGGACGCCGATACCCTGGTCGTCTATGCCAAGACCGAGCCGGAACTCGGCGCGCGCGGTGTCACCGCGTTCCTGATCGAGAAGGGCATGAAGGGCTTCTCGGTCGCCCAGAAGCTCGACAAGCTCGGCATGCGTGGCAGCCATACCGGCGAACTGGTTTTCGAGAACGTCGAGGTACCGCAGGCGAACATCCTTGGCGGGCTCAACAGCGGCGCCAAGGTGCTCATGAGCGGCTTGGACTACGAGCGCGCCGTGCTGTCGGCCGGTCCGATCGGCATCATGCAGGCGGTGATGGACAACGTTGTGCCCTACATCCACGACCGCAAGCAGTTTGGCCAGAGCATTGGCGAGTTCCAGCTGGTCCAGGGCAAGGTGGCCGACATGTATACGGTGCTGCAGGCCGGTCGCTCTTATTGCTACATGGTGGGCAAGAACCTCGACGCGCTCGGCGTTGAGCATGTGCGTCAGGTACGCAAAGATTGCGCCTCGGTGATCCTGTGGTGCGCAGAAAAGGCCACCTGGATGGCGGGCGAAGGCATACAGCTGTTCGGCGGCAACGGCTACATCAACGATTACCCGCTCGGACGGCTGTGGCGTGACGCCAAGCTGTACGAAATCGGCGCCGGCACCAGCGAGATCCGGCGCATGCTGATCGGCCGGGAGCTGTTCGCCGAGACCATGTGATCCTGCTGCGCCGCTGCGTAACACCGCTGCGTGTCGGCGGTGACAATCGGGGGCATTGACCGCTCCACGTTTCACCATATAGGCACAATCATTCGATGACCACGACCTCCCTTGAGGAACTATTTGCCCACAATCGTGAGTGGGCAGCGCGCATGGAAGCCGAGCGCCCGGGTTTTTTCACGAGCCTGATGGCGCAGCAGAAACCACGATACATGTGGATTGGTTGCTCGGACAGCCGCGTGCCGGCCAATCAAATCACTGGCCTGGAGCCGGGCGAAGTTTTTGTCCATCGCAATGTGGCCAACGTTGTCGTGCACTCCGACCTCAACGCCTTGTCGACCATTCAGTTCGCGGTCGAGCGGCTGCGGGGCGAGCATGTCATGGTGGTGGGGCATTACGGCTGCGGCGGCGTGTTGGCGGCGCTAGAGAACGTTCGTGTCGGCCTGGCCGACAACTGGCTGCGCCATGTCCAGGACGTGCGTGATCGCCACGCTTACCTGCTCGAGAAGATGCCGGCCCACGTGCGACGTGACGTGTTGTGCGAGCTCAACGTGATCGAGCAGGTCGTCAACGTGGCGCACACGACGGTGGTGCGCGATGCGTGGGCACGCGGCCAGAAACTGACCTTGCACGGCTGGGTCTATGGCCTAGGGGACGGGCTGCTCAAGGATCTGCAGATGACGGTGCCGGGAACCGAGTGGCTGGACGGTTTGTACCGTGTCGCCGTTGCGCGGGTTTCCGAAGTCGATCGCAATCCGCCGGCCTGAACGCGAGCAAGACAAGCCATGTTTCCGCAACGTCTCGACTCCATGGTCGCCTACGGCATCGCCAAGGCGATGATGGACGGCTTCAATCGCCACTATCGCCTGTTCCGCACCGAATCGGCGCGGGCCAAGCACCGCTTCGAGACCGGCGACTGGCACGGCCAGCAGCGGGCGCAGCGCGAACGTATCGAGTTCTACGACCTGCGCGTGCGCGAATGTTCCAAACGCCTGGAGCGCGAATTCAAGGCTGGCGACCAGCCCATGGAGGAGTGGCAGCAGATCAAGCTGCACTACATCGGCCTGCTGGTCGACCACCACCAGCCGGAGCTGGCCGAGACGTTCTTCAACTCGGTAACGACCAAGATCCTGCATCGCAGCTACTTCCAGAACGACTTCATCTTCGTGCGGCCGGCGGTGAGCACCGAGTACATCGAGGACGACGGGCCGCGATCGCTGCCGACCTACCGTGCGTACTACCCGGCGCAGAGCGACCTCGCGCAGGCGTTGGCGCAGATGGTTGGCGACTTCGACCTGCGCCTGGGTTTCGAGGACCTGGCGCGCGACTGCGGCTTTGTCGCGCAGGCCATGAACCGGCGCATGGGCGACGCGACCTTGCGCGCCAATTTCCAGCTGCAGGTGCTTTCCGGGCTGTTCTTCCGCAACAAGGGCGCCTACATCGTCGGCAAGATCATCAACGGCTTCACCGAGGAGCCGTTCGCACTACCGCTGCTGCACAACAAGGCGGGCCGGTTGGTCATTGACGCGGCCTTGTTTGGCGAAGCCGACATGCTGATTTTGTTCAGTTTTGCACGAGCCTATTTCATGGTCGACATGGAAGTGCCCAGCGCGTTCGTGCAGTTCCTGCGCAGCATGATGCCGCGCAAGCCGCGCAACGAAATCTACAACGCGCTGGGTCTGCAAAAGCAGGGTAAGAACCTGTTCTACCGCGACTTCCTGCATCATCTGCGCCACTCCACCGACAAGTTCCGCATCGCGCCCGGCATCAAGGGCATGGTCATGCTGGTGTTCGACCTGCCGTCGTTTCCCTATGTGTTCAAGGTGATCAAGGATTACTACCCGCCACAGAAGGACACCACCCGCGAGCAGATCAAGGGCAAGTACCTGCTGGTCAAGCAGCATGACCGCGTCGGCCGAATGGCCGACACGCTGGAATACAGCGGCGTGGCCTTTCCGCGCGCCCGTTTCGACGACGAGTTGATCGCCGAAATCGAGAAATTTGCACCCAGCCTGCTGGAGATCAGCGATCGCGACGGCGACGGCGAGATGGAAGTGATCCTGCAGCATGTGTACATCGAACGGCGCATGATTCCGCTCAACATCTATCTGCAGGAGGCCTTTGATCTGGGTCGGGACAGTGCGCCCGATGAACCCGCCGGGATACGCGCGCAGGAGCAGATCGAACGCGCCGTCGTCGAATACGGCAACGCGATCAAGGACCTGGTGGCGGCCAACATCTTCCCAGGCGACATGTTGTGGAAGAACTTCGGCATCACGCGCCATGGCAAGGTGGTGTTCTACGACTACGACGAGATCGAGTACATCACCGACTGCAACTTTCGCCGCGTGCCGCAGGCGCGCAACGAGGAGGAAGAGATGAGTGGCGAGATCTGGTACTCGGTGGGCCCGAAGGACGTGTTCCCCGAGACCTTCGGCCCCTTCCTGCTGGGTAACCCCGCGGTGCGCGAAGTGTTCATGCGCCACCACGCCGATTTGCTGGAAGCCGAGTTCTGGCAGGCGCACAAGGAACGTATTGCCCAGGGTCATGTCTTCGATGTATTCCCATATGAGCAGGAAAAGCGGTTCTCCGCGGCCGCGAAAACCGAACTGTAGTGCGGGCACAAGCGGCGCCGTGCCGCATGAACCGTCCATTTGAAGGAGAGACCATGTCTGATAAATCAATCGATCCCATCGTCATTGTTGGTGCGGCCCGCACCCCGATGGGCAGTTTCCAGGGCGACTTTTCCGCACTCAGCGCACACGACCTTGGCGGTGCGGCCATTGCCGCCGCCATGCAGCGCTCCGGTGTTGCGCCGGACCAGGTGGGCGAGGTGTTGTTCGGCAATTGCCTGATGGCCGGCCTGGGCCAGGCGCCGGCACGCCAGGCGGCGCTCAAAGGGGGCTTGCCGCTGAGCGCCGGTGCCGTCACCTTGTCCAAGATGTGCGGCTCGGGCATGAAGGCTGCGATGCTGGCCCACGACATGCTGCTCGCGGGCAGCCATGAGGTCATGGTGGCCGGTGGCATGGAGAGCATGACGAATGCGCCGTATCTGCTGCTCAAGGGCCGTGGCGGCATGCGTATCGGCCACGATCGCGTGTACGACCACATGATGCTCGATGGCCTGGAAGACGCGTACGAACCCGGCCGCGCCATGGGCACTTTCGGCGAGGACTGCGCGGCCAAGTACCAGTTCAGCCGCGAGGCACAGGACGCATTTGCGACGACATCGGTGCAACGCGCCAAGGCCGCCACCGAGTCCGGCGCTTTTGCCAAGGAGATCACACCGGTGACGGTGAAAAACCGCAGCGGTGAGACCGTGGTCGCCATCGATGAAGGCCCGGGACGCGTCAAGCTCGACAAGATTCCGACGCTCAAGCCGGCGTTCAAGAAGGACGGCACCATTACCGCCGCCTCGAGTTCGTCCATCAACGACGGCGCTGCGGCGCTTGTGCTGATGCGCGCATCCACCGCCAAGAAGCTCGGCGTCACGCCGCTGGCACGCATCGTTTCGCACGCCATGCATGCGCAGGAGCCGAACTGGTTCACCACCGCACCGGTCGGCGCCACGCAAAAAGCATTAGCCAAGGCCGGCTGGAAAGCCACTGATGTTGATCTGTGGGAGGTGAACGAGGCGTTTGCCGTCGTGCCGATGGCCCTCATGACCGAGCTGGATATCGCCCACGCAATCGTCAACGTCAATGGCGGTGCCTGCGCGCTGGGCCACCCGATCGGCGCCAGCGGCGCACGTATTCTGGTCACGCTGATCCATGCCTTGCAGGCGCGCGGCAAGACGCGCGGTCTGGCGACCCTGTGCATCGGCGGTGGCGAGGCCACGGCGATGGCAGTAGAACTGCTCTGACGCCTTTGTTGTCGACACGCCGAGCGATCCAACCTTCACGACGGAGAACGCCATGTTGCTGACCCAGGACCAGGAAATGGTGCGCGATGCGGTGCGCTCTTTCGCACGCGAACAGCTGTGGCCCCATGCCGCGCGCTGGGACAAAGAGCACCACTTTCCGAAGGACGCGCACCAGGGGCTGGCCGAACTCGGCGCCTACGGCATCTGCGTGCCCGAGCAGTATGGTGGCGCCAACCTCGACTATCTGACCCTGGCGCTGGTGCTCGAGGAGATTGCCGCCGGCGACGGTGGCACCAGTACCGCGATCAGCGTGACCAACTGCCCGGTGAATGCCATCCTGATGGCCTACGGCAATGAAGCACAAAAGAAGCAGTGGCTCGCGCCGCTGGCCCAGGGCGAGATGCTGGGGGCATTCGCATTGACCGAACCGCATGTCGGTTCGGACGCCTCGGCCCTGCGCACCACGGCCGTGCGCGACCGGGATGGCTACCTGCTAAGCGGCGTCAAGCAGTTCATCACCAGTGGCAAGAACGGCCAGGTCGTCATCGTTATTGCCGTCACCGACAAGGGGGCTGGCAAGAAGGGCATGAGCGCCTTCCTGGTACCGACCGATGCGCCGGGTTACCAGGTCGCGCGGCTGGAGGACAAGCTGGGGCAACACAGCAGCGACACCGCCCAGATCAACCTGGACAACTGCCACATCCCGGCCGAGAACCTGATCGGCCAGGAAGGCGAGGGTTATCGGATCGCGCTCGGTGCTCTGGAGGGCGGCCGTATCGGCATCGCCGCACAGAGCGTTGGCATGGCGCGCAGTGCTTTTGAGGTGGCACTCGAATACGCCAAGCAGCGCGAGAGTTTTGGTCAACCCATCTTCCAGCACCAGTCGGTCGGTTTCCGCCTGGCCGACTGCGCCACCCGCATCGAAGCCGCGCGCCAGTTGATCTGGCATGCCGCGAGCCTGCGCGATGCTGGACGCCCTTGTCTGAAGGAGGCGGCCATGGCCAAACTGTTCGCCAGCGAGATGGCCGAACAAGTCTGCTCCGCGGCGATCCAGACCTTGGGCGGATATGGTTATGTGGCCGACTTCCCGCTCGAGCGGATCTACCGCGATGTCCGCGTCTGTCAGATCTACGAAGGCACCAGCGACGTGCAGAAAATCCTGATTCAGCGTGCGCTGGCTCAAGGCGTTTGAGCCGGCGCCACAAACCCTAACCACCAGGAGCCAACGATGCCGATCACCAAGGGATACCGACAACTCGTTGACGAGGCCATGGCCGAGGTCAGCACCTACTCGGTCGAGCAAGTGCGACAACGCCTGGACACCGATCCGACCTTGCAGATCATTGATATCCGCGACATTCGCGAGTTGGGCGCAGGAACGATTGTCGGCGCCGTGCACGCACCGCGCGGCATGCTGGAGTTCTGGGTCGATCCGGCCTCGCCCTACCACAAGCCCTTGTTTGCCGACGAGACGCGCGAATTCGTGCTGTTCTGCGGCGCCGGCTGGCGCAGTGCGCTGGCCGCCAAGTCGCTGCAAGACATGGGCATGACCAACGTGGCCCATATTGATGGCGGCTGGGCGCAATGGACACAGGCCGGCGCACCGACGGAGACACTCGCGGACAACCAGGCCCGCCGCAAGGGCGCGGCATGACGCCCGGCCGAAGCGCGCCGACCCGCCTATCCAGGAACACTCAGAAAGACCGTACCCGATGAAATTTGAAGCTGTATTGTTCGACTGCGATGGTGTGCTGGTCGACTCCGAACCAATCACCAGCAGCGTGCTGCGTGAGATGTTGGGCGAACTTGGCTGGCACCTGAGCCCGCAGGAGTGTATGGAGATGTTTGTCGGCAAGGCGCTCAAGGAAGAGGTCGTCATGATCGCGGAGCGTACGGGTCGCGATGTCGACGCGCGCTGGCTCACCCATTTCCAGCAGCGGCGCAATGTGGCGCTGATGGCGCAACTGACCGCGATACCGCATATCCATGATGCTGTGCACCGGATCCATGCACACCACAACGCGCGCATCGCCTGCGCCTCCGGTGCCGACCGGTTCAAGGTCGAGATGCAGTTGCGCATGGTCGGGCTGATGGACTATTTCGAGGGGCGTATCTTCAGCGGTTACGAAACACCGCGCTCCAAGCCCTTTCCCGACGTGTATCTGGCCGCTGCCGCCGCACTCCAGGTCTCACCCGCGCGCTGCGCGGTCGTGGAAGATACCGTCACTGGCGTCACGGCCGGCGTGGCTGCCGGTGCGGTCGTGTTCGCGTATGCGCCCGAAGGTGACGGCGCCGCATTGCGCGAAGCCGGCGCTGTCGAAATATTCGCGTCGATGGCAGATCTGCCGCTGCTGATGCACTAAAGGCCGGCGGCACACTGGCACAGCGCGCCATCGCAACCCAGCCCAACCCAGGTACTGACGACATGCCCATTCTCGACACCCAGCTCAACGCCCGATCCAGCGAGTTCCAGCTCAACGCTCAGGCGATGCAGGCCCTGGTCGCCGATCTGCAGGCGCGCATCACCCAGGCACAAAACGGGGGCGGCGAGGCCGCGCGCGCAAAACATACGGCGCGCGGCAAACTGCTGCCGCGCGATCGGGTGCAAATGCTGCTCGACCCGAGCACCCCGTTTCTCGAACTCAGTCCGCTGGCAGCGCTGGGCCTGTACCCCGACCGCGATGGCAGCGACAGCGCGCCATGCGCCGGCCTGATCGCCGGCATTGGCCGGGTCAGTGGCGTCGATTGCATGATCGTGTGCAATGACGCAACGGTCAAAGGCGGCACCTATTACCCGCTGACCGTCAAGAAGCACCTGAGGGCGCAGGAAGTCGCGCAGCAAAACTGCCTGCCGTGTATCTACCTGGTCGACTCGGGCGGAGCCAATTTGCCGAACCAGGATGAGGTGTTCCCGGACCGCGATCACTTCGGCCGCATCTTTTTCAACCAGGCCAATCTCAGCGCGCAAGGCATCGCCCAGATCGCCGTGGTCATGGGCAGTTGCACCGCCGGTGGTGCCTATGTGCCGGCGATGAGTGACGAGAGCATCATCGTGCGCAACCAGGGCACGATTTTTCTGGGCGGGCCGCCGCTGGTCAAGGCGGCCACGGGTGAGGTCGTGTCGGCGGAGGACCTGGGCGGCGGTGACGTGCATACCCGCCTGTCCGGCGTGGCCGACCATCTGGCGGAGAACGACATGCATGCGCTGGCGATTGCGCGCAATGCCGTGAAGAACCTGAATCAGGCGCAGCGCAAGCCGGCGCTGCCGTCGGCTCCGGTTGCGCCGCGTTTCGATGCGCGCGAGTTGTACGGCGTGATTCCGGTCGACACCCGCAAGCCCTTCGACGTGCGCGAGATCATTGCGCGCATCGTCGACGGCTCCGAGTTCGACGAGTTCAAAGCACGCTACGGCACGACCCTGGTCTGCGGGTTTGCGCAGGTCGAGGGAATGCCGGTGGGCATCATCGCCAACAACGGGATCCTGTTCAGCGAGTCCGCGCTCAAGGGCGCGCACTTCATCGAACTGTGTTGCCAGCGCAAGGTGCCACTGGTGTTCCTGCAGAACATCACCGGCTTCATGGTCGGGCGCAAGTATGAAAACGAAGGCATCGCCCGCAACGGGGCCAAGATGGTGACGGCGGTGGCGACTGCGGCCGTGCCCAAGTTCACCATCATCATCGGCGGCAGTTTCGGCGCCGGCAACTACGGCATGTGCGGGCGCGCGTACTCGCCGCGTTTCCTGTGGATGTGGCCGAATGCGCGCATCTCCGTGATGGGCGGCGACCAGGCGGCGGCGGTGCTGGCAACGGTGCGCCGTGACGGCATCGAGGGCCGTGGCGGCACATGGTCGATGGAAGAAGAAGAGGCCTTCAAGGCGCCGATTCGCAATCAGTATGAAGCGCAGGGTCATCCCTATTTCGCCACCGCGCGTTTGTGGGACGACGGTGTCATCGACCCGGCCGATACCCGGCGAGTGCTGGCCCTGGGGCTGAGCGCCGCGCGCAACGCACCGATCGCGGAGACGAAGTTCGGCCTGTTCCGGATGTAGGCGCGCCGTGCCGCCGTAACCAGAGGAAGAATATGTTCAGCAAGATATTGATCGCCAACCGTGGCGAGATCGCGTGCCGGGTCGCGGCCACCGCACGCCGCATGGGCATCCGAACCGTGGCCGTGTATTCGGACGCCGACGCCAATGCCAAGCACGTGGCCGCGTGTGACGAATCGGTGTTTATCGGCGCCAGCGCCCCCAAGGAGAGTTATCTGCGCTGGGAGACCATCCTGCAAGCGGCCAAAGCCACCGGGGCGCAGGCGGTGCATCCGGGCTATGGTTTTCTCAGCGAGAACGAAGCGTTCGCGCAAGCCTGTGCCGATGCCGGCCTGGTGTTCATCGGCCCGCCGCCCTCCGCCATCAAGGCCATGGGGTTGAAGGCGCAGTCCAAGCAGTTGATGGAGGCGGCCGGTGTGCCGCTGGTGCCGGGCTATCACGCGGCCGCGCAGGACCCGGATCTGCTGCGCAGCGAGGCGGCACGCATCGGGTATCCGGTGCTGATCAAGGCCAGCGCCGGCGGTGGTGGCAAGGGCATGCGCGCGGTCGACAAGGCCGAGGACTTCGATGCCGCGCTGGCTTCGTGCAAGCGCGAAGCCATCAACAGCTTTGGCGATGATGCGGTGTTGATCGAAAAATATGTGCAAAGGCCGCGCCATATCGAGATTCAGGTGTTCGGCGACAGCCAGGGCAACTACGTGCATCTGTTCGAGCGCGACTGCTCCGTGCAGCGCCGGCACCAGAAGGTGCTGGAGGAGGCGCCCGCGCCCGGCATGACGCCGGCGATGCGCGAGCGCATGGGTGCCGCTGCCGTGGCGGCGGCGCGCGCCGTGCAGTATGTGGGCGCGGGAACGGTCGAATTCATCGTCGAGCAAGGCCCGGACGGCCGCATGGACTTCTTCTTCATGGAGATGAACACGCGTCTGCAGGTGGAGCACCCGGTGACCGAGGCCATCACCGGCCAGGACCTGGTCGAGTGGCAACTGCGCGTGGCCAGTGGCGAGAGCCTGCCTTTGATGCAGGACCAGTTGCGCATCACCGGTCACGCAATCGAAGCGCGTATCTGCGCCGAAAGCCCGGACAACAACTTCCTGCCCGCCACTGGTGCGCTGCAGATCTACCGAAAGCCGAATCATGTCAGCTTTGTCCGGGGCGATGCGGCATGCAGCGTGCGGATTGACGACGGGGTGCGCGAAGGCGACGTGATCTCACCGTTCTACGACTCCATGGTCGCCAAACTGATCGTGGTCGGGGACGACCGCGCACAGGCCCTCGCGCGGCTTGATGCCGCGTTGGCCGAGATGCACATCGTCGGGCTTCAGACCAATGTCCAGTTCCTGCGCTATGTGGTGCGCAGTCCTTCATTTGCCCAGGCCAATCTGGATACCGCGCTGATTCCGCGCGAAGAGGCGGTGTTGTTCAAGCAAGAGCCGGTGGGGCTGGCATTTGCGGTTGCGGCTTCGGTCGCCGATACCGTGGCGTCCGAGCGGCGCCACGCGTCGAGCGACCCGTTCGGCCGGCGTGACGGCTGGCGCGCCTATGGGGTGGCGGTGCGGCGATTTGGTTTCGAATTCCACGGTGAACCAGTCGAAGCCCAGCTGTCCTATCTGCATGATGGCGCGTTGCATCTGCAGGTCGAACAGGTCGGCGGCGTATTGACCTTCACCCTGGTCGACGGCGGCATCGATGTGCAGTTCGCCGGTCAGCGCCATGTGGTGCAGGTCTACCGCCAGGGCGAACTGGTGCACGTCTTCGCGCCCCACGGCGCGACCCGAATCCTGGCCATCGATCTGCTGGCCCATGCCGGCGACAGCCAGAGCGAGGGTGGCCGCCTGACCGCGCCGATGCCTGGCAAGCTCTTATCCTTTGCCGTCAAGGCCGGCGACAAGGTTACCAAGGGCCAGCCGCTGGCGGTGATGGAGGCCATGAAAATGGAGCACACGATTGCCGCGCCGGCCGATGGCACGGTAGCGGAACTTCTTTTCGCACCCGGCGATCAGGTCACCGAAGGCGCCGAGTTGCTCAAGATGGCGTCCTGATGCTGCGCGTCAGTTACTGCGACCGGTCCAGTGCGGCCGAGCCCTGGATTGCGGGCTTGCGGGCCCACCTGCCCGGGGTGACGGTGGAGAATTGGGCCGAGGGTGATGCGCCGGCAGACTATGCCGTCACGTGGGCGCCGCCGCAGAGCTTCATCGACCAGCAGACGCGGCTGCGTGCGCTGTTCAATGTCGGGGCTGGCGTGGACAAGTTGTTGCGCCTGCGTCTGCCGCAGGGCCTTCGCGTCATCCGGCTCGACGATGCCGGCATGGGCGTACAGATGGCCGAGTATGTCTGCCATGCCGTCAGTGGGCACTTCCGCGAGTTTGCCGCGTATGAGGCCCAGGCGCGCCAGGGCGAGTGGACGCAACGCCCAGCACGCCCGCGGTCCGCGTTCACTGTCGGTGTGCTGGGCCTGGGGGTGCTGGGCCAGCAGGTCGCCGCCGCTTTGCGCCATTTCGAGTTTCCGGTGCTCGGCTGGAGCCGCAATGCGAGGCAAATCGATGGCATCCGGTGTTTTGCGGGGAAAGCGCAGCTGGCCGAATTTCTGGCGCAGTGCCAGGCGGTGGTCTGTCTGCTGCCGCTCACGCCCGACACCCAGGGCATTCTGGGCCGCACCAACCTGGGGCTGTTGCCTGCCGGGGCCTATGTGGTGAACGTGGCGCGCGGCGAACACCTGGTCGACGAGGACCTGCTGGCCCTGCTCGACAGCGGGCATCTCGGCGGCGCCACACTCGACGTGTTCCGCACCGAGCCGCTTCCGGCCGACCATGGTTTCTGGCGCCATCCGAGGATCCGTGTCACGCCCCATACCTCGGCCCAGACGCTGCGCGCCGAAAGTATTGCGCAGATTGCGGGCAAGATTTTGGCGCTAGAGCGGGGCGAGCCGGTTGCGGCTATGGTTGATCTTTTGCGTGGATATTGATGAACAAGAGGGAGTGCCTGTCATGACGTTGCCCAAACGGGTCAAACTGGTGGATGTGGGGCCGCGCGACGGCCTGCAGAACGAACAGCAGACGGTGCCGGCCGACGTCAAGGTTGGCCTGGTTCACGCATTGCAGGACGCCGGCCTGACGGAGATCGAGGTCACCAGTTTTGTCAGCCCCAAGTGGGTACCGCAGATGGCCGACAACAGCCAGGTGATGGCCGGCATCCGGCGCAAGCCCGGCGTGCGCTATTCGGTGCTGACGCCCAACCTCAAGGGCTTTGAAGCGGCCGTGGCCTGCGACAAGGCGTTCTGGCCGCACGAGATTGTCGTGTTCGGTGCCGCCAGCGAGGCGTTCAGCCAGCGCAATATCAATTGCTCGATTGCCGAGAGCATCGAGCGCTTCCGGCCGGTGGTCGCGGCAGCGCGAGCCCAGGGCATCTATGTGCGTGGCGCGATGTCTTGCGCGCTGGGCTGTCCCTACGAAGGCGAGATTGCGCCCGAGCGTGTCGCCATGCTGGCCGGCCTGATGCACGACATCGGCGTGCAACATATCGGCGTGGCCGACACGATTGGCGTGGGCACGCCGATCAAGGCGCAAAAAGCGCTGGAGGCGACCTTGCAACATTACGCCATCGACGATGTGTCCGGCCATTTTCACGACACCTATGGCCAGGCCCTGGCGAACACGCTGGCGTTTCTGGAAATGGGTGTCTGGCAGTTCGATACCTCGATCGCCGGTCTGGGTGGCTGCCCGTATGCCAAGGGCGCGACCGGCAATGTCGCAACCGAGGACGTGGTCTACATGTTGCATGGCATGGGCATAGCGTCCGGCATCGACATGGACAAGCTGATCGATGCCGGGCAATTCATCAGCACGCATTTGAAACGCAAATCCGGTTCACGTGCGGCCACCGCCTTGCTCAATCAGCGCCAACCGGCATGAACCCGACCGAAACCTTGCGCGCACTGGCCGAGTTAGCGCAAGACAGTCAGCATCCGGTGCCGTCGCCATGCATATCGGTCTGCCGCATGGACCCGCACAGCGGCCTGTGCCTGGGTTGCTGGCGCGACATCGACGAGATCATCGCCTGGAGCCGCATGGACGAGGATGGCAAGCGTGTGGTGTGGCAGACCATCACCGAGCGCATGGCGACACAACCGGGTTGATCGCGAACAGGAGCCAGCATGAAGCAGATCGACTTCTACTTCGACTTTGTCTCGCCATTTGCCTATCTGGCCTTCGAGCAATTGCCTGAAGCGCTGGCGGGTCACAGCTACCAGGTGCACTACAAGCCGGTGTTGTTCGCCGGCTTATTGCAGCACCACGGACAACGCGGGCCGGCTGAAATACCCGGCAAGCGCGACTGGACCTATCGGCATGTGATGTGGCTGGCGCAGCACCATGGCATCGACATGCAGATGCCGGCGGGGCACCCGTTCAATCCTTTGGCGCTTTTGCGCCTGGCGATTGCCTGCAGTTCCAGCGGCGAGCCCAACCGTTTCGTGACTGAATCGATTTTTCGCCATGTCTGGCGCGGTGCCCTCGATGCCGCTGAACCGGCGCGACTGCAGGCGCTGGTGCAGCAGCTTGCGCCCCGGCAGGACATGCAGCATGCCTCGGTCAAGGCCCGGCTGCGGCAAAGTACCGACGAAGCGGTCGCCCTCGGCATTTTTGGTGTGCCGACGTTTGTTGTCGACGGCAAGTTGTTCTGGGGGTTTGACGCCTTGCCGGTGCTGCGCGACTATGTTTCGGGCGGTGCGTGGTTTGCCGGCGATGCCTGGGGTGCGGCGGCCGATCGCCCGGTCAGCGCCAGTCGCAGCATCTGACGCCTGCACGCGCCCTGCGCCCCGCGGCGGTCGTGCGCAACGTCATACTGGCCGACCTCGACAAGGCATTGAAGTGAGAAAGGATAGCTATTCATGACGGAGTCCATGCGCAACGAAGGCGGCCATCGCGCCGTCCGCAACCCGACGGTCGCACCGGCGGGGGAGCCCTACGGCCCGACGCGGTCGGAGATCCTGAACGATGCCGGGTTCTCCGCCGCCCAGCGCGAGATTGCGCAGTGGCCGGGTTATGCGCCCACGCCGCTGCGCACGCTGCCGGCGCTGGCGCGTCGCCTGGGTGTCGGCAACGTTTACTACAAGGACGAGAGCGGGCGCTTCGGCCTGAAAAGCTTCAAGGCGCTTGGTGGGGCCTATGCGGTGTTCCGTCTGTTGGCGCAGGCGATCGCCCGCCAGGACGGCGGACAGAATGTGTCGGCTGCCGACATCCTGAGCGGGCGCTGGCACCATGTCGTTCAGCACATGACGGTGACCTGCGCTACTGACGGCAACCACGGCCGTTCGGTGGCCTGGGGCGCACAGATGTTCGGTTGCCGCTGCGTGATCTACATCCACGCAAACGTCAGCGAAGGTCGTCGCGCCGCGATTGCGAAGTACGGTGCCGACGTGATCCGGGTGCAGGGCAACTACGACGATTCGGTGCGCCATGCCGATGCGCAGGCCAAGGCCAATGGCTGGACCGTGGTCAGCGACACCACGTATGAGCGCCCCCAACCCTGGCTTCGCCAGGCCCCCCGAGGGGGTGCGAGGAAACTTGGGGGTGGCCCGGCGTTTCCTCATGAAGGTTACCGGTCGATCCCGATCGACGTGATGCACGGTTATGGCGTGATGGCGCGGGAAATCGTCGCCCAGATCGGCGAGCAGCCGCCCACCCATGTGTTCGTGCAGGCCGGCGTCGGTGCGTTTGCCGCTTCGGTGGCGGCCGCATTCTGGCTCGCCTGGGGCGTGCGCCGACCGCAGCTGGTGGTGGTCGAGCCGATCGAGGCCGACTGCCACCTGCGCAGTGCCCAGGCCGGACGGCCAGTGGCCGTCACCGGCGCGCTCGACACCATCATGGCGGGGCTGGCCTGCGGTGAGGTGTCCCCGGCTGCATGGGAGATCGTGTCCACCGCCGCAGCGGCGTATGTGGCAATCGACGACCAATACGCACTCGATGCGGTGCGTCTGTTCGCCCACCCGCAGTCGGGCGATCCGGCAATTGTGTCGGGCGAAACCGGCGCCACCGGCCTGGCCGCATTGCTGGTGGCGCGGGAACATGCATCGCTGCGTGCGCTGCTGTCGCTCGACGGCGATTCCCGCGTGTTGCTGCTGGGTAGCGAAGGCGATACCGACCCGGAGATCTACCGGCACATCACGGGGCTCACGGCTGACGAGGTGCGAGCGTGACACGCATTCAGTAGGACGGCTCGCGCGAGGCACCCAGCCGCAGGGCGGCCCACACCGACAGCGCCGAGAGCCCCATGCAGCCCCAGATCACGACGGTGTAGTCCCCTGTTTGATCGAATACCGCGCCCGCCACAACCGGCCCAAGCAGATTGCCCAGTGCGGCGCCGCTGTACAGGCTGCCGATGATACCGGCCACGGCCCGGCCGCCGAACATGTCCATGCACAGCGCAGGCAGCATCGAGACGATGCCGCCGTAACTCAGGCCGAACCACAACGCGAACACGAGCAGCGCGGTGTATCCGCCAGCGCCGAACCACAGCAGGTAGGAAATGCCCATGGAGGCCAGCATCAGCACCAGCGTCGTGGTGCGACCAAGCCGGTCGGCCATGGCGCCTATCGCGAAGCGGCCGATCAGGCTGCCGATGCCGATCATGCCCACCAGAGCAACCGCCTGGGCATCGGCCACCCCCATGTCGCGCGCGGCGGCCGAGACATGGGCGAACGGAATGAACATCGTCGGTCCGCCCGACAGCGTGACCAGATACAACCACCAGAACCTGCGGTCGTGCAGCGCTTCGCGCAAGCTGGCGCCGCGCATGGCGGCCCCGGCGCCTGGGACGGTGACCGGCGCACGGCGCAGCAACCAGGCCGCGCCCACGCCCAGCAGCAATACCAATAGCGCCAGAACCCGCAAGGCGTCGCGCCACTGCAACCAGGCGATAGCGGCCGTGGCGAGCAAGGGAACGATCAAAGTGCCAGCGCCGATGCCGGCGCTGGCGATACCGGCGGCCAGGCCACGCCGGCGCGTGAACCACGGCGGCACGCAGCCGATCGATGGGGTGTACACCAGCGCAATGCCCACGCCAAGGCCGACGCCGTAGGCCAGGTAAACGGTCGACATGGATTGCGCCAGACTGGTGGCCAGCAGGCCGGCGGAGATACACACCATGCCGGCAACGCACACCACCCGTGGGCCGAAGCGATCGGCCAGCATGCCGCCTGCTATGCCGAGCGTGAAATACAGCAGGCCCGACAAGCCGAACACCAGGGCAATGTCCGCACGTTGCGCCGCGAACTCGGCGGCAAAGGACTCGAACAGCGCGGCAAACGAATACGCGGTGCCGAAAATCACGGCCAGGCAGGTGAACGCTGCCCAGACAACGACCCAGGCATAGGCGGGTTCCGGTGTGTCATTCGGTGTGTGCATGCGCGGGCCAGTCTAGCAGCGCCGCAGGCGGTCCGAGGCGTCGGTGACGGGCCTATGGGCCGATGATGGGCAGGCCGAGATTGAGGCGGATCAGCGTCACCGCATACAACAGGAAGCTGACGAACAGTCCGGCACTGGTGACGCGTGTCGCTGTCCTGCGCCACCAGTGGACGTTGCCCGTCGGACGCGTGGTGCCGCGCACTCCCCGCAACAGCAGCGCGGCGGCCACCATGCAAGCGCCGGACAACAAGGCCGCAAGACCCCAGAAGTCATCAAGATGGCGCAACCCATGCCAGAGGCTGTTCCACAGGCCCGCCAGCAACAGGCCGTAGACGATGGCCTTTTCGATGCCGCGCCCCGGCGCCCGGCGCTCCAGCCAGGCGGCGCCGGCCGGCAGCAGCAGCAACACCCCAAGACCCATGAAAATGGTGACGACGATACCCATGAGAAAACTCCTGTGTTCGAATGCTGACAACGCCATCATGGCACCTTGTCTCGGTCCGGCCCAGGCCAAGCCCGCAGAACCGGCCCAGTGCCTGCCGAACGGCCATGCGCTGGCAGTCCCGATAATGCAGGCTTCGTGCCATGCGCCAGCAGCGCGTGGTGGCCGCCGACCCGGTCGGTCACCGCGGCACCTCCCGAATCAAGGAATTTTGCCGTGCCGGATCTGATGGAGCTGTTCACCCATTTTGTCTACGAGATTCTCGGCGTGCTGGCGGTGTTGCTGGTGGCCCTGGTGGTATCGCTCGTACTCAAGCGGCTGATCAACGTGATGCGCGACGTGAAACACGTGTCGCCGCTGATTGCGAACCGACTGCATGCGGTGCGCCGCTGGGTCATCATCGTGCTGGCCGTACTGGCCATCCTGGAAGCGCTGGGTATTTTTCGGGGTGCATGGGCGCTGATATCGACCGCCCTGGCCGCACTGGCGCTGGGTTTTGTTGCGGCTTGGAGCGTGCTCAGCAACGCGACGGCGGCCCTGCTGATATTGACGTTTCGGCCGTTTCGCATCGGGGATGAGATCGAACTGCTGGAGCTGAGCAACGGGTTTCCGATCGGCGGTCGGGTGCTGGACATGAACCTGCTGTACACCACGCTGGTCGTGGTGCCCGCGCTGGATGCGGCGGCCAGGGCCGCCACATTGGCAGCGGCGGGCGTGCAGGTGCCGGAGACGACCGACAAGCTGGAGGCCACGCAAGAACCGGATGCCGAGCCGGCACGGCCGCCGCAACTGGTGCGGGTGCCCAACAACCTGGTGTTTCAGCGACCGCTGCGCACCCGGTCGGCACACGCGCCGGACAGCAAGGCGCCGTTCTTCAGCCGCCCAAAGGAATGAGCGACTGCAATCGGCAACGCGTTCGCGTCAGCGGTTGATCTCGATCTTCACTTCCAGCAGGTCCAGGTTGTTCTGGCGATCGACGTGGATCTTCACGTCTTCGTCGCTGATCTTCACGTATTTGGACAATACGGCGATCAGGTCCTTCTGCAGTTGGGGCAGGAAATCGGGAATGGCCGTGCCATTGGGGTTGCGGCCAATCCGCTCGTGCGCCAGGATCAGCTGAAGCCGCTCCTTCGCAACGGAAGATGTCTTGGGTTTTGCCTTGAAAAAGCGCATCAAATCCATGTCGGTATTCCTTAGTCGCTTCAGCTTGCGCTGCTGAAGATACGCTTGAAGAAGCCCTTCTTGGGTGCTTGCGTAAATCGCATCGGAATGGTTTCGCCCAGGAATCGCCCGATCACGTCGTCATACGCCTGACTCACGTCGGCGCCCTTGATCCGGATGGCCGGCAGACCCTGGTTGGAGGCTTCGAGCACAACCTCGGACTCGGGGATCACGCCGATCAACGGGATGCGCAAGATGTCGTTGATGTCCTCAAGCGACAGCATCTGACCGCCCTGAACGCGGTTGGCGTTGTAGCGCGTAATCAGCAGGTGTTCCTTGATCGGCTCCTTGCCGTCGATCGCGCGCTGGGTCTTGCTACCCAGCATGCCCAGAATGCGATCGGAGTCGCGCACCGACGAGACCTCGGGGTTTGTCACGACCAGTGCTTCATCTGCGAAATGCATGGCCATCATGGCACCGGTCTCGATGCCGGCCGGCGAATCACAGACGATGTAGGCGAAGTCCATCGCCTTGAGTTCGTCCAGCACGCGCAGCACTCCCTCCTGCGTCAGCGACTCCTTGTCACGCGTCTGCGACGCCGCCAGGATGTAGAGGTTTTCCAACTGCTTGTCGCGGATCAGCGCCTGGTTCAGCTTGGCTTCCTTCTGCACCACGTTGATCAGGTCATACACCACGCGGCGCTCGACGCCCATGATCAGGTCCAGGTTGCGCAGTCCGACGTCGAAGTCGATCACCGCGGTCTTGTGCCCCCGCATGGCCAGGCCGGACGCAAAACTCGCACTTGTCGTCGTCTTGCCAACGCCGCCTTTGCCGGAGGTCACCACCACAATCTTTGTCATCAGTCGATTCCTATCAATGAGGGACCTGGCGCCGCTAGACAAGCTGCTGCAGGCCCTGGGGGGTTAAATGGCCAAGCTCAGTTTTTCAGCGGTTCAAACAGCATCTTCTCGCCGTCGAGCCGCGCCAGCGCCGGCTTGCCGTGCACGTCGGCAGCCAGAGGCTTGTCGGTCGTGCGGTAGGTGCCTGCAATCGAAATCAGCTCGGGCTCCATCGCGCCGGCAAATATGCGCGCCGCGGTGTCGCCGCTAGCGCCGGCAATGGCGCGGCCGCGCAACGGGCCGTAGACATGGATGTTGCCGTCGGCTATCACCTCGGCGCCGTGGCTGACCACGCCCAGCACCACCAGGTCTCCACCCCGCGCATACACTCTTTGTCCCGAGCGCAAGGGTCGGTCGATCACCATCGTGGGCGCGGTCAGCCCGGCCACAGCTTCCCGCACCGCGGCCTGCACGTCCTCGCGTGCGTCGGTCGCCAGAAGCGCGGGCGCTGGGGAGACATCGCCGTACAGATCGGCAAGAGGTAATACATCGGGGGCCTCGGATGGGGGTTCAGACGCGGCGACCGGCGCTGGCGCCGGTTCGGGATCCGGCTCCGGCGCCTTCGGGCGGCTGCGGGGGCGGATGTCCAGCTCCTCCACCAGTCCCAGCGCGCCGGCCTGCTTGAGCAGCAGTCCGGTGGCGCCGACGACGCCGACCGCGCGCATGGTGTGGCGGCGCAGCAGATTGATCAGCCGGTTCAGTTCGAGTTTTTCGGCTGTCCCGTCCGCCGTCAGTGCCGTCACGTCGATCAGCACCGGTGCATTCGTGAACAGGTCACCGGCATTGGACACGCGCGCGGCAAGGTCGCCCTCGATCGCGCCCAGGTTGACGGACCGCAGGATCAGGGACAGGCCCTGGATCGTGGCACTCTTGATGTCGATGGGTGAGCTGCTGGTTCGGGTCATCGGCGGCAAAGTCGGATGGATAAAAGTTCGGACGCGGGAGTCCGGCTGGGTAAGGATTGGCCGGTGAAGGCGGCGCCTGCCATGGCGGCAGATTGGTCTGCCAGGCGCGCGCTAGAACGATAAATGGGATGAAAACAGTCAGCGGTCAGCGCTTCAGGCGGCTTTTGGCAACACCGTTGGCGCTGCCGACAGGCATTATCGGTGATACGGCCGGGCCCCTCGCCGTGTCATCCGAAACAGGGCGTAAACCGACCTTGCGGGGGCTAATCCCGGCCCGGCGCCTGCAAACGCGGCCCGCCCTGGCGCGCCAGCATCCAGCCCGGGTATTCGGCCGGCAATGCGCTGACCGCGTCGAGTGCCTTCAGGTCGTCTGCGTCCAGCGTCAGCCGGGTGGAGCCAAGGTTGTCCTGCAACTGGGCTGGCGTCTTGGCGCCCATGATCACGGTCGTTACCTGCGGCCGGCCGAGCAGCCAGGCCAGCGCCACTTGCGCCACCGTCGCGTCATGGCGCTGGGCCACTTCGCGCATCACATCGACGCAGCGAAAGGCGCGCGGCTTGTCCACCACCGGGAAGTCGAAGCTGATGCGACGCGAACCGTCCGGGCCGCTGCCGTCGGCATTGAACTTGCCGCTGAGCAAGCCGCCTGCCAGCGGGCTCCAGACCATCAGCCCGAGTTGCTGGTCCTGCAGCAGCGGCACGATCTCGCGTTCCAGGTCGCGCCCGGCGATCGTGTAATAGGCTTGCACACTTTCGAAACGTGCCAGATTGCGTTTGTCGGAAATACCCAGGCCTTTCATGATCTGCCAGGCCGCCATGTTGCACAGGCCGATATAGCGGACCTTGCCGCTACGCACCATGTCGTTCAGGGTATCGAGCACTTCGTCCATTGGTGTCAACGGGTCATAGCCGTGCAACTGGTACAAGTCGATGTGGTCGAGTTGCAGGCGTTTGAGACTGGCATCAAGCTGGTGCATCAGGTGGTAACGCGACTGGCCGCCGGCATTGACGACCTTCTCCTTCATGACGCCATAGGCCTTGGTGGCAATCACCAGTTCGTCGCGCGGCAGTCCCAGTTGGCGGATGGCATGGCCGGTGATGGTCTCCGATTCACCCAGACCGTAGACATTGGCGGTATCAAAAAAGTTGACCCCGGCGTCGAAGGCTTGTTTCACCAGGGCGGTGGAGTCGTCCTGCGCCAGACCGCCGACCACTTTCCAAAGGCCCGATGTGCCACCAAAGGTCATCGTGCCCATGCACAACTCGGAAACATAAAGGCCGGTTCGGCCCAGCAAACGGTAGCGCATGTCGTTTCCCCGGATCAGGTGGTGAAGTCTCGCAATCTAGCATCGATCGGTGATAGCCCTACGCAGTACCGCTGGCTTGGGGCTCCTTAGAATGTTGGGCCTCTTCCAGAAAGCTCGCCACCATGTCCCAGGGAAACATCCGCATCCGCGGAGCACGTCAGCACAATCTCAAGAACCTTGACCTGGACATCCGTACCGGCGAGCTCACGGTCGTCACCGGGCCGAGCGGCTCGGGCAAGTCCAGCCTGGTGTTCGACACCTTGTACGCCGAAGGTCAGCGGCGTTATGTCGAGACTTTTTCGGCCTATGCACGGCAGTTCCTCGACCGCATGGACAAACCGGCGGTGGACAAGGTGGAGGGCGTGCCGCCGGCGATCGCGATCGATCAGACCAATCCGGTGCGCTCGTCGCGCTCGACCGTTGGCACGATGACCGAACTCAATGACCATCTGAAACTGCTGTTCGCGCGCGCCGGCCAGTTGTTTGACCGTAGTACCGGTCTGGCGGTACGGCACGACACACCCGAGACGATTTACGCGCAGCTGCAGCAATTGGCAGCGCTGGGGGACCCGCGCCTGGTTGTGACGTTCCCGGTGGAGTTGCCAACCGACACGACGCCCGAGGAAATCACGCAATGGTTGTCGGTGAGCGGCTATACCCGGGTGCAGGCCGAGCGCGAGGTGGAGGTCGCGGCTGGCGCTGTCGCATCGCCGAAGCCGTCCCGTGGCGCGGCGGCCAAGTCCGCCAAAGGCGCCAAGACCAAGGTCGGCGCAGCCGCCGATGGCCCGCTTCGGCGCAAGCTGCTGGACGTGGTGGCCGACCGGTTCCGGCTGGGTAACACCGAGCAGGTCCGCGTGGTCGAGGCGATTGAAGCGGCGCTCAAGCGGGGCAGCGGGCGCATCAACGTGTATGCGCTGGCCGAAGGCGACGCGGCGGAGCGGATCTGGAAATTTTCCACCGGGCTGCATTGCCCGCAAAGCGATCTGCGGTATACCGATCCGATTGCGTCGGCGTTTTCGTTCAATTCGGCGGTGGGTGCCTGCGACACCTGCCGCGGCTTCGGTCGCGTGATCGGCGTCGATTACGGCCTGGTGATACCGAACGAGAAACTCACGCTGCGTGCGGGCGCGATCAAACCGATGCAGACGCCGGCGTGGCAGGAATGCCAGGACGATCTGATGCGCCATGCGGAAGATGCCGGCATTCCGCGCGACACACCATGGAACAAGCTGAGCCAGGAGCAGCGCGACTGGGTCGTCAATGGCTCGCCGAACTGGAATGGCAAGTGGAACCAGCACTGGTTCGGCGTCAAGCGCTTCTTCGAATACCTGGAGACCAAGGCCTACAAGATGCACATCCGGGTGCTGCTGTCCAAGTACCGCAGCTACACGCCGTGCCCCACCTGCGGGGGCGCGCGCCTCAAGACCGAAAGCCTGTTGTGGCGCATCGGCAGCGCGCCAGACGCCGACGCGGTGATGGACCCGGCGCAGCGTTTCTTGCCGCAAGGGGTGAGCTGGACCCGGGCGCAGCTCGAGGCCATGCCCGGCCTGTGCCTGCACGACCTGATGCTGCTGCCAATCGAGCGCCTGCGCCGGTTCTTCGACCGGATCAGCCAGCAAACTGCGGTGCCCGGCTCGGTGCCCACGTCGGTCGGCGACCACAAGGCGCTGGCGCTGTTGTTCGAGGAAATCACCACGCGGTTGCGATATCTGGTCGATGTCGGCATCGGCTACCTGAGCCTGGACCGCCAGAGCCGCACCTTGTCGGGCGGCGAGGTGCAACGAATCAACCTGACGACGGCGCTTGGCACTTCGCTGGTCAATACGCTGTTTGTGCTGGACGAGCCCAGCATCGGCCTGCATCCGCGCGACATGCACCGCATCATCGAAGCCATGCAGCGCCTGCGTGACGCCGGCAACACGCTGGTGGTGGTCGAACACGACCCGGCTGTCATGCTGGCGGCGGACCGCATGATTGACATGGGGCCGGGCCCGGGCGAAAAGGGCGGGCAGATCGTGTTTGACGGCTCGACACAGGACTTGCGCGGCGCTGACACCTTGACCGGCGCCTACCTGAGCGGGCGCAAACAGGTCGGCATGGGTTTTCAGCGGCTGGTGAATGCTGCCACGCCGCGCCTGCTGCTGGAGGGGGTTCGCGAGCACAACCTGAAGAATGTGTCGGTCGAGATCCCGCTGCAGCGCCTGGTCTGCGTCACCGGGGTCAGTGGCTCCGGTAAATCCACGCTGGTGCAGGATGTGCTGGCGCCGGCGCTGATGCGGCATTTCGGCCGGTCCACCGAGGCGCCAGGCCGGCACGACCGCCTGCTCGGTGCCGAGTTGCTGGCCGATGTGGTGTTTGTCGACCAGTCGCCAATCGGCAAGACCGCACGCTCCAACCCGGTGAGTTATGTCGGCGCGTGGGACGCGCTGCGCGAGCTGTTTGCCAATGCGCCGCTGTCGCGCCAGCGTGGCTATACCGCGTCCAAGTTCAGCTTCAACAGCGGCGACGGGCGCTGCGCCACCTGCCGTGGCTCGGGGTTCGAGCATGTGGAGATGCAGTTCCTCAGCGACGTCTACTTGCGCTGCCCCGACTGCGACGGCAAGCGTTATCGACCCGAAGTGCTGGAAGTACGGATTGAACGCAAGCGGCCCGCCGTGGGAGCATCTTTGCCGGCGCCATTGGGCAGCGCCCGCAGTTCCGTTGCCGAGGGTGCGCCAGACGGCCCTCGCCTGATGACCAACCCGACCTTGGTGCGCCGGTCCGATCCGGTGGCGAGCCGTTTCGTCAGCATGAACGTGGCCGACGTTTTGAACCTCACGGTCAGCGAGGCCGCGCAGCTGTTTGCCGAAGACCGCGACGTGATCCGAGCGCTGCAGCCAATCGTCGATGTGGGGCTGGAGTACGTCAAGCTCGGCCAGCCCGTGCCCACCTTGTCGGGTGGCGAGGCCCAGCGGCTCAAGCTGGCAGGGTATCTGGCCCAGGCTGCGCGCGACGGCAGCAGCAGCCGTCAGCCTGTGGCGCGCCATGGCAGCCTGTTCATGTTCGACGAGCCGACCACCGGCCTGCATTTCGACGATATTGCCAAACTGATGCGCGCCTTGCGCAAGCTGCTCGACGCCGGGCACTCGCTGCTGGTGATCGAACACAACCTGGATGTGATCCGCGCCAGCGACTGGCTGCTCGACCTGGGGCCGGAAGGTGGCGATGCCGGCGGCGAAGTGGTGGCTGTTGGCACGCCCGATGACCTGCGCCAGCACCTGACATCGCATACCGGCCGTGCGCTGCGTGAATACGACGCCAGCGTCGGGCTGGGCGCGCATGCGGCGCAGGAGGCGCGTGTTTTGCCAGCGCCCAAGCCGGCCACGCCAGGCACCGGCAGCGACAACACAATCCGCATCGTCAATGCCAAGGAGCACAACCTGAAGTCGCTGTCGGTGGCGATCCCGCGCGACAAATTCAATGTGATCACTGGCGTCAGCGGCTCGGGCAAGTCGACACTGGCCTTCGACATCCTGTTCAACGAAGGCCAGCGGCGCTATCTGGAATCGCTCAACGCCTATGCGCGCAGCATCGTGCAGCCGGCAGGGCGGCCCGAGGTGGACGCGGTGTATGGCATTCCGCCGACGGTCGCGATCGAGCAGCGGCTGTCGCGCGGCGGGCGCAAGTCGACGGTTGGTACGGCCACCGAGGTCTGGCATTTCCTGCGCCTGCTCTACGTCAAGCTGGGGGTGCAGCATTGCATCCACGACGGCGCGGCCGTTGCGCCGCAGACGCCGGACAGCATTGCAGCGCAGCTGATGAAAACCTTCCGAGGCCAGCACGTGGGCTTGCTGGCGCCACTGGTGGTCAACCGCAAAGGGGTCTATACCGAACTGGCCGATTGGGCGCGGCCACGCGGCTTTACCCATCTGCGCGTCGACGGCAATTTCCTGCCAACCACGAATTTCCCGCGTATCGACCGGTTCAAGGAACACACCATCGAACTGCCGGTGGTCAGCCTGGACATCGCGCCGGAGCACGAGGCCGTGCTGCGCGAGATGCTGGCGCGTGCACTCGAGCATGGCAAGGGCGTGGTGCATGTACTGAGCAGCCTGACCGGTTTGCGTGAGGCGATGCGGGACGGCACTGCAACCGCCGACATCGGCAGCTTGCAAGTGTTCTCGACCCGGCGCGCCTGCCCGGTCTGCAGCACCAGTTATGCCGAGCTCGATCCGCGGCTGTTTTCGTACAACAGCAAACACGGCTGGTGCCCGGACTGCGTTGGCACCGGTGTGCGCCTGACCAAGGAGCAGCGCAAGGCGCTGGACGATTCGGTCAAGGAAGACAACGGCGGGCGCGAACAGACTTTTGCCGAGGTCGACGTGGAAGGCCTGGCCGACGATGCCTGTCCGTCCTGCCAGGGCACCCGGCTCAATGCCGTCGCACGGGGTGTACGCTTCGGCGCGCTGGCAGAGGGGGCAACACATCGGCAGGGCGGCACATCGGCGGCGGACGCAGTGGGGGCGCTGGCGACCACGGCGCAGCATGGCATCGCGATCACCGCCCTGGCCCGCATGGGGATCGCCGACATCCGCCATTGGGTGGAGGCCCTGCAGGTGACCGATCGCCTGAGCCAGCGCGAGCAGGATATTGCGCGAGACCTGATTCCGGAGATCCGAAGCCGCCTGCTGTTCCTGGAGGAAGTCGGCCTGGGCTACCTGACGCTGGACCGCGGCGCGCCGACCCTCAGCGGCGGCGAGGCGCAGCGCATACGGCTGGCCGCGCAACTGGGCAGCAACCTGCAAGGGGTGTGTTACGTACTCGACGAGCCGACGATCGGCCTGCATGCGCGCGACAACCAGATCCTGCTCAAGGCCTTGAAGAGCCTGAGCGACAAGGGCAATACGCTGGTCGTGGTCGAGCATGACGAGGAAACGATCCGCCACGCCGATCACATCATCGACATCGGACCGGGGGCGGGAAAGCGTGGTGGCAGCCTGGTGGCCGAAGGCACTGTTTCCGCCGTGATGGCGTCCGGCGATTCGCAGACCGGGCGGTATCTGCTGCACGCGATGAAGCACCCCTTGCAAATGCGACGGCCTGTGGTGAGCATCGGCGATGGCAGCGCCACCGGCGCGAATTCAGCGCGCGGTTATGCAGACCTTGACTCGGCAGTGGAGGCGCCGCGGCCCTGGCTGCACGTACGCAACGCGACGCTGCATAACCTGCATCGGGTAGACGTGTCGGTCCCGCTCGCACGACTGGTGGCGGTTACCGGCGTCAGTGGCTCGGGCAAGTCGACGTTGGCGCGGGATGTGCTCCTGACAAATGTCCAGACGGCAGTCGCAAGACGCAGCACCAAGGCCGGGCGTGACGCGCTGGCTGCAGGCGAAAAGATCGCCTGGATCGGCTGCGAGGGCGTCAGCGGCTACGAGTCGGTCGACCGGGTGCTGGAGGTCGACCAGACGCCGATTGGCAAGACACCGCGCAGCTGCCCCGCCACTTATATCGGCTTCTGGGACACGATCCGCAAGCTGTTTGCCGATACGCTGGAAGCCCGTGCGCGCGGCTACGCGGCCAACCGCTTCAGCTTCAACACCGGCGACGGCCGTTGCCCCGGCTGTGAAGGCCAGGGCATCCGCACTGTGGCCATGAGTTTTCTGCCCGACGTGAAGGTCTTGTGCGAAACCTGCCGCGGCACCCGCTTCAACCCCGAGACACTGGCCGTGACCTGGCGGGGCAAGAATATTGGCGACGTGTTGCAGATGGAGGTGGACGAGGCGGTCGACTTCTTCGCCGCGATGACCCACATCAGCCATCCGCTGCAGTTGCTCAAGGATGTGGGGCTGGGATATCTGACCTTGGGTCAGCCGTCGCCCACCCTCAGTGGTGGCGAGGCGCAGCGCATCAAGCTGGTGACCGAGCTGTCCAAGGTGCGCGACGACATCACGCGCCGCGGCCAGAAGGCGCCCCATACCTTGTACGTGCTGGACGAGCCCACCGTAGGCCTGCACATGGCCGACGTCGAAAAACTGATACGGGTGCTGCACCGGCTGGTCGACGGGGGGCATAGCGTGGTGGTCATCGAACACGATCTGGACGTGATCGCCGAGGCCGACTGGGTCATCGACCTGGGGCCGGAAGGCGGTGACGCCGGCGGACGGGTGGTGGCAGCCGATACACCGGAGGCGGTGGTTCTGCGCCAGACCCATACCGGTAAGGCGCTGGCGCCGGTGCTGGCACGTTGAGCGCAAGAGGGCACACCATGATCACCTTCTACAACCATTTGCACAGCCTGCATCAGGGCAAGATGGAAATGTTCCGCGGCCAGATGGTGCCGTGTTTTGAAGTGGCAGCGCGGGTCGACCATGTGTTGTCCGAGCTGAGGGCGCGCAAGCTGGGCCCCATCCAGGCGCCCGGACATGGCGACCCGGCGATGCTGGCCAGAATTCACGATCCGGCCTATCTGCATTTCCTGGCGCATGCCTGGGAGGACTGGGTCGCCCTGGATCCGGCCAACAAGGACCGCGACGCGTTGCCGTCGGTATGGCCCAACCATGGATTGCGCAGCGATGTTTTGCCCGCAAATTTTGCCGCGCGCATGGGCCGCTACGCGTTCGATACGGGTTCGCCGTTGACTTCCGGCACCTGGGTGGCTGCATTGGAAGGTGCAAACTGCGCCGTCAATGCCGCCCATGCTGTGGTCGATGGCGCGCGCTCGGCATTCGCGCTGAGCCGCCCGCCCGGGCACCATGCCGGCAGCGATTTTTTTGGCGGTTATTGCTTTCTCAACAATGCGGCGCTGGCCGCGCAGGCCTTGCGCGAGCGCGGCCTGGAGCGTGTTGCGATCCTGGACGTGGACTACCACCACGGAAATGGTACGCAGCAGATTTTCTATGCGCGGGCGGACGTATTCTTTGCCAGCATTCACGGCGATCCGCATACCGAGTACCCGTTTTTCCTGGGACATGCGGACGAGACCGGTAGCGGTGCCGGTGCCGGGTGCAACCTCAACCTGCCCTTGCCTCGGGGGACCGGGTTCACGGCATGGCGTAGCGCCTTGAAGCATGCGCTGCGCTGTATCTGCGAATTTCAGCCGCAGGCGCTGGTGGTGTCACTGGGACTCGACACCTTTGAGGGCGACCCGATCTCCGGCTTCACGCTGCAAAGCGCAGACTACTTCGCCGTTGGTGAGGACCTGGCCGCGGCAGGCTTGCCGACAGTGTTCATTTTCGAAGGCGGTTACGCAGTAGCCCAACTCGGCGTGAATGCAGTCAACGTACTGGAGGGTTTCAGCCGGCACGCTGGCTGACGACTGGCCGGTGGCTGCCGTCAGATCTGGCTGCGATGGCGCGTACGCAACAGCGCGATCCAGCCCAGCAGCGCGACGGCCGCCAGCATGGCGGGGAAACCCAGCGCGGGTGACCATTGCAGCAGCGCGCCCGACGCCGCGGAGGCTGTCATGCTGCCGAGCGTGTAGGTCAGCACCAGCACCGCGGTACTGTTGACCAGCGTGATGCCCTGTTCGCGCGAACCGATGTCGATCATGGCCAGGGTATAGAGGCTGCCGCCCGCGCCGCCCCACAGAAAAACGACCGGCCACGCCAGCCACAGGATGGGCGCGACCAAGGGCACGAGGCAGGTGGCCACCAGCGTCAGGAAGGCCAGTGCCATCATCAGCTGGCGTCTGCCGGCGGCCGGGTCGACGAAGCGATCGGCCCAGATGCCGACCGGCAACATCATCAGTGCGCTGCCCAGGCCACTGGCCGCCACCAGTAGCGCCGCGGCGCTCGCATCCAGCCCCAGTGTCAGGCCATACAGCGGCAGGATGGAGGTGATGCCACTCTCAAAAAAGCCGCCGACGAAACCGGCCAGCATGATGATCGGGTGGCGGATGAGCGCCTGCCAGACCCCGCGCACGCCCACCGGCGAGGTGGCGGCATCGTCGGCGTCCGGCAACGGCGGTATCAGGAAACTCCAGAGCAGGCCTGCGACGAGAAATGCAATGGCCGCCCACAAGGCCTGCGCACTGGTCGGGCCGATCCAGACCAGGACGGCCGGGCCAATCACGAAGGTGGTGCCGACCATGGTCTCGAACAGGCCGATATATCGGCCGCGCCGGCCCGGAGGAGCAAATTCGGCCACCACCGCCTCGGCCAGCACCCAGCGCAGTCCCGATGCGGCGCCGGCCAGCAGTTCCAGTGCGAACCAGGTCGGAAGATGGTCGGTCAGCAAAAAGCCCACGGATGCAACCGCTGGAACAGCGGCTGCCAGCCATAGCGCCGGCCGCCGCCCCAGTTTTTGCGCCACCCAGGAGCTGAACGGCGTGAAGAGAAAGATGCCAGCCCAACCGCAGGCAGCGAACAGACCGGCCACCGTGGTGGAGACATCGTCACCCTTGAGCCGTAACAGCAGCCAGGGCAGCAGCATGAAGTAGCCGATCAGCTCCAGAAACGTGGAGCCGAAGATGCTGACCAAACCCAGCCGGGCATGGGGGTGGGGCTGCTGCGGGGCAGTTCCGGCGGAGTGCGTACGCATGGGCCGATTGCGGCGCGATCGGTCAGGCGCCGGTTGCGCCGATCCGGGCTTGCAACAATGCGCTGGCAAACTGCGCGAAACCGGCGCCGCGCTCGGCTGGCGTGACGTAACGTGGAAGGTGGGTCAGGTCTGGCAGGAAGCGTCGGATATTGGCAACGCCTACCGAATGGTCGAAGGCCTCGAACATCTTCTGGTCATTGGTCGAGTCGCCAACATAGGCCCAGCGCGCGCGCTCGCGCTCGAGATCGCGGCCATACAACTCGCGTACGATCCAGCGCGCCCCTTCGAGCTTGTTGTGGGCGCCGTACCAACCGTTGACGTGGATGCTGCTGACCGTGGCCGACATACCCTCGGACTGCATGATGGCGACGACCCGCGCAATCTGTTCGGCACTCAGGCGGCTGAACTCGCTGTGGTCGATGGCGATATCCGTTTCGCGGCTGGGCGAGTCCTGTGCCATGGTGCTGCCGGGCACCTCCCGCAGCACACGCGCTGCCACCGCCTGCATGCGCTGGAAGTTTATTTCGCGCGTGCTGGCAGCCTGCTGGTACAGGCGGCGCAGACCGACCTGAACTTCGCCATGGGGTGAATGGGCCATCTGCCGGACCAGGGCGACGGAGCCGTTTTCCGCCACGATTGCGTCCACTGGCCAGCTACGGGCAAAAGGCTCACTCCAGCCGACCGGTCGACCGGTGATGGCAATCACGTGGTAGCCGGCTTCCTTGAGTTGGCCCAAAGCGCTCAGCGCGTCATCGGTGATGGCGCCTTCTGTCGTCAACGTATCGTCAATGTCGGTGAAAACACCAAAAATTTCACGTTTATCCAGGTCAGACCAGGCGGCCAGCGGCAACATCGGCGGCACCTGAGTCACCCGGCGGCTTGCAATGCCAGTCCGGCGTGTTCCCGCAAGGGGTGGAAATGGATCTTGGGAAACCGCTCCTGGGCCAGTCGCACGTCGTACGGCGATGTAGTCAGGTAGGTCAGCGTTTCGGCCGCGTCGAGCGCCATGCGCATCGGGTAGGCGTCGGTGAAGGCGCGCAATTCCTGTGGCGTGTCGGCGGTGATCCAGCGCGCGCCCACATATTGACAGGAATCGAGCCGGATGTCGGCGTCGTATTCACCCTTGAGGCGGTGTTGCACCACCTCGAACTGGAGCTGGCCAATCGCACCGAGCAACATCGGTCCACCGACATGCGGGCGAAACACCTGAATGGCGCCTTCTTCGCCCAACTGGGCCAATCCTTGCTGCAATTGCTTGGTACGGAGCGGATTTCGCAGGATAACGGCCTGGAACAATTCCGGCGCGAAGAACGGCAGACCGGTGAATTGCAATGCCACCGAGCCATCGGTGATGGTGTCACCGAGTTGTACGCCGCCGTGCGTGGTGAAACCGACGATGTCGCCGGCAAAGGCTTCTTCGACCGCTTCCCGACGCTGGCTCATGAAGGTCACCACGCTGGTCGGGCGCAGTTCCTTGCCGGTGCGCTGCACCTTGAGCTTCAAGCCCGGCGTGTACTTGCCCGAGCAGATACGCACGAAGGCGATGCGGTCGCGGTGCGATGGGTCCATATTGGCCTGCACCTTGAACACCACGCCGGAGAAGGCGTCGTCCTCGGGTTCGACACGTTTGACCACGGGCTCGGTGCCCGGCGCTGCCTTGGGCGGAACCAGCGAACTGATGCGCGGCTGGGGCGGTGGCGCCAGATCGACCAGTGCGTCGAGCACCTCCATGACGCCGAAGTTGTTCACGCCGGAGCCGAAGAAAACCGGTGTCTGCCTGCCCGCCAGGAATTCGTCGCGGTCGAAGGTCGGCGACGCGCCGCTGACCAACTCCATATTGGCTTCGGCCAGCTCGAAGTCATGGCCGAAGCGTTTATGCAAGGTGTCGCGTTGTGTCAGCGGCACCGTGTCGAAATCTTGCGGACGGCGATCCTGGCCGGACTGGAACACGGTCATGGCCTGGGTACGCAGATTCACGATACCGCCGAAATGCTTACCCTGGCCGACCGGCCAAGTCAGTGGCACACAGGACATGCCCAGCTCGCGCTCAATCTCGTCGAGCAGTTCCAGCGGCTCGCGCACCTCCCGGTCCATCTTGTTGACGAAGGTGATGATGGGCGTGTTGCGCTGGCGGCAGACTTCGATCAGGCGCCGCGTCTGGGCCTCGACGCCGTTGGCAGCGTCAATCACCATCAGGGCGGCGTCGACGGCGGTCAGCACCCGGTAGGTGTCTTCCGAAAAATCCTTGTGGCCGGGGGTGTCGAGCAGGTTGATGACATGGTCGCGGTAGACCATCTGCATCACCGAGCTGGCAACCGAGATACCGCGTTGCTTCTCGATCTCCATCCAGTCGCTGGTGGCATGGCGCGTGGCCTTGCGCGCCTTGACCGAGCCGGCAATCTGGATCGCGCCGGAGAACAGCAACAGCTTTTCGGTCAGCGTGGTCTTGCCTGCGTCGGGGTGGGAGATGATGGCGAAGGTTCTTCTTCTCCGTGTCTCTTCTAGGAATTTTTGGTGTTCCATCTGATAATTATTGGAATTATGTACACGTCTATGTACACACTTTATGTGGGTGCTGGAGCCGCTTACTGACGGCCAGCGTAACCCACTATTGTCGCGTGTTAGGGGGATGGCACACCGTTTTGCCTGGCTTTGGCAAGTGCCCCTGGCAGAAGGGTCTGTGCAAAGTCCACTTGTCCGAAAAAGAATTGCAAATGTCGGGCGGGAGTATTTTATGTCGGACTTAAGCGCCCGCATTTCATCATTGATCGCGGCCTGTATGACCGGCGTGACCAATTGCGCCTGCTGATTGAATTCAAGCAAGCGGCCCCAAGCCGCTTGTTCTGGGCGGGCCGTCCGGGTATGCGCGTAGTGCAGGCTCTGTATTGGCTCAAGGACACGCTGTCATCGGATGCGGATCGGGTGCGCAGCCGGATAGGCAAGATTCTGATTGAACCGGTACATGGGTGTGCCATTCACGATGATCTGCAAAATGGCTTTGGTGCGTTGCCCGCATGGATGCAAGATTACCTGCGTACCGTGCCCGCATTCGACCCGACACCAAAACAAAATGACATGCGAGACACGAAGAGCCAACCGCCATTGAAGCCGCGCCGAAAAAGTATCCCGGCAAAGCTGCCGTCATGAACCCCGCTTTGGCAACTGTGATTGCCGCAAGCGATGCGGATCGGCGCGACCTATTCCTGGCGACGGCTGCGCGTCTTGGCACGGCTGTCCAGAACGTCGAGAAAGACTTCTGGGTGTGCTGGACGTTGAGCTTGTCCTGACCTGTTGTCGCCGACGCGAAATTGACCCAGGGCGCCGGAAATCATTGACCCACCTGGACGGCAAACCCGAAACGTCCGGTATCCCAATTTTGAAATGCCATATAGGTCTTTCTCAAAGGGGCTTGATTTTGTGCAACTATTGCACAATAATCCAACCGTGCCATTGCTTCACCGACTGCCCAACATGACCATCCGGGTGAATGCGCCAGACCACTTGCCTCCCCATGTGCATGTGGTGATGGCAGACCGGCGTGATGCGCTGGTCGATCTGGCAACGCTTGCCATCACCAGCCGCACCCTAAGGGCGTCGGACATTGCCGATGCGTTGATCTGGATAGCGGCCAACAGCGCATATTGCGCCCAAGTTTTCAAGGAGTGCAAGCCATGATTCACGACCCGCAACACACCATCAAGGCGCTGGCGCTGCGTGCGCCTGCCGCCCTGACCCTGACATTTGCTGACGGCGCAAGCCTGGTGGTTGACTTGGCTGGTGTGATCAATAGCCACCCGGCGCTGGCCGCGCTGAACGATGAGGCCGTATTCGCCCGCGCCCATATCGACGCACTGGGCGGCTATGTGGTGTGGATTGAGGATGAACTGGAGATGGCCGCCGACAACCTGCGCAACCTGGCCACCGAGCAGGCCGGCGGCATTGGCCC
>Ga0105054_10000906_pt1 | contig 48535 bp, 49 predicted proteins | sample BON02_FD_78091 | JGI IMG/M metagenome (GOLD analysis project Ga0105054, IMG submission 78091) | Freshwater microbial communities from Lake Bonney liftoff mats and glacier meltwater in Antarctica - BON-02 (megahit assembly) | ecosystem: Environmental > Aquatic > Freshwater > Ice > Glacier...
GAAATTGGCGCGCAGCGGACGCCCAAGATGCGCGAACTTCGTTTGCGGGCAGGATAAATGCGTTCCGCACAACGCATTGGCGCGCTGTTTGCGGTTTGAGGAAACTCGGGTCACGGATTCAGGTTAATGATCAAGCAGTTGAGCCGCCACAAACTCCGGGAACCAACTGCCTCGCCTGTTGCGACGCCAAAACATGTCGTGTTGCTGCGAGAGATCCGGGACCGCCTGCAGAAGTAACCACCAGCGGTCGCTGCGGGTGAAGTGGGTTGTGGAGCAACTTTTTACCCCGCCTGTCCTCATTGCATGGCGGTCATTCCGACTGCTGCGTCAATCGCCGCTATGAGGCTCTCCGGGCTGGCGCGGCCAGTTCCCGCCACATCAAAGGCAGTTCCATGGTCGGGGCTGGTGCGCACCATAGGCAGCCCCAACGTGGTGTTCACTCCGTGCTCCAGGCCCAAAAGTTTGACGGGAATCAGACCCTGGTCGTGATACATCGACACCACCACATCAAACTCACCTTGCCGTGCGCGCATGAACACCGTGTCAGGCGCATGAGGTCCGGTGGCATTGATGCCCTCTCGCCTCGCCTGCGCCACCGCGGGCGCGATCGCCTCGATTTCCTCCAGGCCGAACAAGCCGCCTTCGCCCGCATGCGGGTTGAGCCCCGCCACACCAATGCGCAGGCTCTGCCAGCCGCAGCGCTTGAAATGGCGAGCGGTGATGCGCAGCGTCTGCAGCACCTGCGCCTGGGTCACACAAGCGATGGCATCGCGCAGCGACAGGTGGATGCTCACCAACACCGTGCGCAACCCGGGACAGCTGAGCATCATACGTACTGGCATCTGGCCGATCGCTGTCCCTTTGTGCTCGGCTGCCAGCGCCTGCAGCATCTCGGTATGCCCCGGGTAAGGTTCACCCGCTGCCGCCAGTGCTTCCTTGTGAATCGGTGCGGTCACCATCGCGCCGCCGTGCCCGCCCAGCACCGCTGCAGCGGCCCAACGAATCGCATCGGCAGCCGCGCGACCAGCGATTGTGCTGACAACGCCCATCGGCACCAGCGGGTGTGGCGAGCAAGCCTGCACCACCGCCAAACAATCGGGCGGCACCCGCTCCAGCGCATCCCAACCGCTCACCTCAGCGAGCATCACTGGCGGCGACCCGCCGCCCAGAAAACCGGCGGCGCGACGCAACGTGGGCACATCCCCCGCCACCAGCAGATGCGGCAAAAGATCGGGATGCTGCTGCACCGCCTTCAGCACGATCTCTGGTCCGATGCCTGCCGGGTCGCCCTGGGTGATCACCAAAGGCAGGGCTTGGGGATACGCGCCTGGGAGACCAGCGGGTGTCGTGGCGTTGTTCATGCGGGATTGGGTATGTCTATGAATGCGTGTTCCAGCCCCAGTTGCTCCGCAATCGCGGCGCCAAGCGCCTGCACGCCGTAGCGCTCCGATGCATGGTGACCACATGCGATGTAGGCCACGCCAGATTCCCGCGCGTAATGGGCCTGCGGCTCAGATATTTCGCCGGTGATAAACACATCGGCCCCAGCGGCAATGGCCGATTCAAAGTAGTTCTGGGCGCCGCCGGTGCACAAAGCAATACGCTCAATGCGGTGATTGGGTTCGGCAACAAGTGTGACCGAGCGTCCGAGAGCCACCGCCACATGCTCGGCAAACGCCTGTGCCGACCCCATCGGCCGTTGGCCCAAGAAGCCCAGTAACTGCTCCCCAAAGCGACCCTGCTCGGTTGGCAGCAGCGAAATACCCAGCACGCGGGCCAGCTGCGCGTTGTTGCCCAGCACCGGATGCGCATCCAGCGGCAGGTGGTAGGCGAACAGATTGATATCGTGGGCCAGCAAGCGCGAGAGGCGCTGCTTCATCCAGCCAGTTACCCGGCCGTCCTGGCCGCGCCAAAACAGCCCGTGGTGCACCAGGATCGAATCGGCTTGCGCTGCAATCGCGGCCTCAATCAGTGCCAGGCTGGCGGTCACCCCCGTGACAAGCTTGCGCACCAGTGGCTGCCCTTCGACCTGCAGGCCATTGGGGCCGTAATCTTTGAAGGCTTGCGGCTGCAACAAATCGTCCATCGCGCCAAGCAACGACTGACGGGAAACGGTATCTGGAGCCGAGGTGGGCAAAGGCAAAGGCGAAGGCGAAGGAAATGACATGGCGGCGCGGGCGGGTGGGAGGAGCTGGCAGTGCGATGCTGGGGCAACCCGAAACAACCCCATTCTGACAGCGACAGCAGCTCTTAGGCTCGGCACGTGCCAAACGCCTACCCCAACGCTGGCGGAGCTTCACTTCGTCCATTTTGCAAGTAAAAAAACGGATGTTCGAAACACCCAGACCCGGCATGAAGGCAATCACGTCAAAGCTGAACAGCCCTCAGTCGGTTGAAAATACATCCACAAACGGTCCGACAAGGCACGCCTTCTTTTCGCTAACCTGTTGGCAGACTCTCATTTCAACGGCTTGTGGCCCGATAGGTGCTGACCTGTATCAACTGCCTTGAAAACAGCAGCCGAGCCACCACATACAACACAATTAAGGTTTACCCGGTCACCCCCTCGTTGGACCCTGGACCACTCCGACTCCACTTACGTCCCAAGATGAAACAACTCTGGCTTGTTTTTGCCCAATCCGTGACCGTGCTGCTGGCAGCTTTTTTCGTGGTCGCCACGCTCAGGCCCGAGTGGCTCCAACGCCAACCTGTGCTCGCCTCGGTGGTACCGGTGCTGGAGTCAAACGGGCCGGCAGTGGCCAGCGGTACTGGCCTTCAGAGCTTCAGTGCAGCCGCGCGGGTCGCCTCACCAGCGGTGGTAAGCATCAACACCAGCAAAGCGACCATCAACAACCCACACGCTGGCGATCCCTGGTTCCGATTTTTCTTTGGCGAACAAAGGCCCGCCCAACAGCAGGCCGGACTGGGCTCTGGCGTGATCGTGAGCCCAGCCGGCTACATTTTGACCAACAACCACGTGGTCGAAGAAGCCAACGAGATCGAGGTTTTCCTCAATGACGGTCGCAAGAGCGTGGCCAAGGTGATCGGTACCGATCCGGATACCGATCTGGCCATCCTTAAGATCGATTTGGGGAAGCTCCCGGTGATCACGTTGGGCGATTCAGACGCGCTGGCCGTCGGCGACCTGGTGCTGGCCATCGGTAATCCGTTTGGCGTCGGCCAGACCGTTACCAGCGGGATTGTGAGCGCGCTCGGACGCACCGAGCTGGGCATCAACACCTTCGAGAACTTTATCCAGACCGATGCCGCCATCAATCCTGGCAACTCCGGTGGTGCACTGGTGGACATACAAGGCCGCTTGATGGGCATCAACACCGCAATTTACTCGCGATCGGGTGGATCCCTGGGTATTGGCTTTGCCATCCCCACCTCGACCGCAAAGAGTGTGCTGGAGGCTATCGTGCGCGATGGCAGGGTGACGCGGGGCTGGATCGGCGTGGAACCACAAGACCTCTCGCCAGAATTGGCCGAAAACTTCGGCATCCCACCAGGCCTCGGCGTCATCATCGTCGGGGTGTTGCAAGACGGCCCCGCAGCGAAAGCGGGTGTCCTTCCTGGCGATGTAATCACCGAGGTGGCGGGGCGTACCGTCGGCAATGTCGCGCAACTGCTCTCTGCGGTGGCGGCACTCAAACCCGGTGAGCAGGCTGCGCTGTCCGTCACGCGGCGCGGTGGAGAGCAAAGCCTCAGTGTTGAGCCAGTACGCAGGCCATCGGCGCCCCGGCCGAATCGCTGAACAAACCGGCCCATGTTTGGGGATCTACTGGTCGGTTTTTTTCGCGTCAGCCTGTGCCTCGCCGGTCGCCGTGTTTTTTACAAACCATTTGGCGCCCCAGATTCCCACTTCGTATAGCAGGCACATCGGCACAGCCAACGCGAGCTGCGAAATCACGTCGGGCGGCGTGACGATGGCAGCAATTACAAACGCCACCACAATGAAATAGCCGCGAAATTCCTTGAGCTGTTTGACCGTCACCAGATTCATTTTGACCGCCAGTACCACCACAATCGGCACCTGAAAAGCCAGTCCAAACGCAATGTACAGCGAAAGGATCGCTTCAACATAAGAAGCGATATCCGGTGTGGCAGCCACGCTATCAGGTGTAAAATTTTGGATGAAGCCAAACATCTTGTCCAGCACAAAGAATTGCACGAAGCCGATCCCCACATAGGCCAGCAAGCTGCCCAAGGTGATCAGGGGGATCGCAAACTTCTTTTCGTGACTGTAAAGCCCAGGCGCCACGAAGGCCCAAATCTGGTACATCCACCAAGGCAGCGACAGCAGCAAAGCGGTCATGGCCAGCACTTTGATGGGCACGAAGAACGGCGAGAAAACATCCACGGCGATCAGCTTGGCGTCGGGCGGCATGTGGGCCCGAATGGGAACCGCTATCAGATCAATAAGGCCGCTGGGGCCGGGCCAGTAAGCCAGCAGCGCCATGCAGATCAACAGCCCGGCCATGCCATATATAAGCCGGTTGCGCAGCTCCATCAGATGCTGCACAAACGGTTGCTCGCTACCGGCGAGCTCATCCGGAGATTTTTTGTCGTCTGACATCAACGTGGCGCGGTGGGAGAGCGGGGCCGAAAGCGGGCTACGCGGGCAGCGCCCGATTGGGTGCGGGTGCGCACACCTGTGCGCGCCTTGAACCATTGGGGCATGGCCTTTTGCTTGATGCGCCAGTTTTTCTTGGGGTGCTTGTAAGCCGGCAAAGCGTCGCCGTCAGTGCTCTGCAGGGCGTCCGAGCCATAGCCGTTGCCTTCAAGCTCAGCGGTGGCCGCAGACCAGGATTTTTCGAAATCGCTGGTGGCGCTGTTCACCGAGCCTTCCACATCTCGAGCGGCCGACTCCATGGACTCTTTCATTTTCTTGAGCTCTTCCAGCTCCATGGAGCGGCTAACCTCGGCCTTCACGTCAGACACATAGCGTTGCGCCTTGCCCAACAGGGCTCCCAATGTGCGCGCGACGCGGGGCAGCTTCTCAGGGCCGATGACGATAAGCGCCACCGCTCCTATCAAGGCGATCTTGGAGATACCCAGGTCAATCATGTTTCAGCGGTCCGAAGGTCAAGCGAACGGGAGTGTATGCGCGGTGGGCCAGCACGTTCAGCAAAGACCACCGGCACACCAAAAGCAGCGTTTAGCTTTTCTGCTTGGCTTCGACGTCGATGGTACTTTTGTCAGTACGCGTGTCCTGCGTGACTTGGCTTGCTGGTGTAGCAGCGCTTTCGGGTGTGTCTTGCCCGCCGTCTTTGATGCCATCTTTGAAGCCCTTGACAGCACCGCCCAGATCCGAGCCAATATTTTTCAACTTTTTGGTGCCAAACACCATCACAACGATAAGCAGCACGACGAGCCAGTGCCAGATCGAGAAAGAACCCATGATGTTCTCCAAACAAGGTTATCGGCAAACGCCGTTAAAGCTGAGATTCTAAGCGGCGGTCAAAGTTCATCGACGACAGAGCCCGTAATCCCACGTGTCCCGGCGCAGGAACAATGCCGCGTCAGCCCCGCAGCCAAGGCCGTGGACCGCCTACAACATGCCAATGCATGTGCTGTACCTCCTGCCCACCTTCGGCGCCGGTGTTGCACACCATGCGAAACCCGCCATTGGGATACGGATTGCAGCCTTGTTCCAGCGCCAGCCGCGGCGCAAGCAGCATCAGACGCCCCATCAACGCAACGTCACCTGGCGAGAGGTGGGCCATGGAGACAATGTGCCGTTTCGGCACCATGAGAAAGTGGACAGGTGCCCAGGGATGGATGTCGTGAAAGACAAACAGCTCATCGTCTTCAAATACCTTGTTGGACGGAATCTCCCCAGCAATGATCTTGCAAAAAATGCAGTTCGGGTCGTGTGAGCTCATGAGGAAAACGCAGAGACAACAGGTCGGTGGCGATGGCGTGAGTCAGGATCAGGCGGGCAGTGCCTGACCGGCGTTCATGCGGACCATGCCTTTGACGATACGGTAGAGAAACCAGATGGAAATCACCGCCCAGGCCAGCATGCCGGGCAACACAAACAACAACCACAACGGAAAGGTGATGACATAGAGCAACCCAGCCCAGATCACGCTGCGGATGCGCCAGGAAAAGTGGCTGGCCTGCCAGGTGCCTTGGGCGTCGGACTTTTTCACCAGGTCGATGATGAGCGCCACAATCAGTAGGCCCGCACCCACCTGTGCGCCCGGCACGACAGCGGTCACCGCCACGATCAAGTGCAGCAGATAACTGATCCAGCCCACAGTTTTGAGCGACTGGGCTCGCTCACTGTCAACCGGCTGCATGTCGACAATGTCGTTCACCCTTTGCTCTTTTCGTCTATCCACCACATTCACTCGCCAAGCTCACGCGCCACCGCCTTGCGCAGCGCTTTTTCTTCTAGGCCGCTGAGGCCTTCGCGGCGCTCCAGCTCGGCCACCACATCGGAGGGCATTTTGCCGTGGTGGGCCAGCGCGATCATGCAGTGGAACCAGAGATCGGCCACCTCATTTACCAGCGCTTGCGTGTCGCCGCCGTGATCGCAATCCTTGGCCGCGAGCACCACCTCGGTGGCCTCCTCGCCGATTTTCTTGAGGAAGGCGTCTGACCCCTTGTGCAACAGACGCGCCACGTAGCTTTTGTCGGGGTCACCGCCATGGGCAGGCTTACGGCTCTCGATCATGGCGGCGAGCCGAGCGAGCTTGTCTTGCGATGTGACAGGAGAGGTCATTTGTAGATGGCCTCAGGATCTTTGAGCACGGGATCGACCGCCCGCCATTTGCCCTTTTCATGGCGTTGGTAGAAGCAACTGTGGCGGCCGGTGTGACAGGCGATGCCCGGCTCGTGACCGAGCTGGGTAACCTTGAGCAGCACCACGTCATTGTCGCAGTCCAGGCGAATGTCATGAACGGTTTGCACATGGCCAGATTCTTCTCCCTTGAACCAGAGCTTGCCACGCGAGCGGCTGAAGTACACGGCCCGCCCGAGTTCCGCCGTTTTGGCCAGCGCCTCGCGGTTCATCCAGGCGAACATCAGCACATCACCGCTGGCCCCTTCTTGCGCGATCACCGGCACCAGGCCCTGCGCATCCCATTTCACTGTATCAAGCCAATTCATGTGTACGAATCTAACATGCTGGGTGAGCCGCACCACCGCCTGGCGGGCCGGCCAATCGGGGTAGCATGGCCGCCACACCGCCCGCCACAGTTGAAGGCACCGCACTACCCCCACAGGAGGCCCCATGCGTTTTCGTACCCTGCTGCTGATCGCTGTCATTTTGCTGGTTGCTGCGTTTGTAGCGCTCAATTTTGAGGCTATTCTCCAGCCCACCCAGCTCAACCTCGGGCTCTCGGAAACACAAGCACCACTCGGTTTGGTGATGTTGGGCATGTTGGTTCTTGTGTTCGTGGTGTTCTTGCTGGCGCTGGTGTATTTTCAAACCAGCCATCTGATGGAAGTGCACCGCATCACGCGTGAGGCTGCCGGGCAGCGAAATCTGGCCGACAAGGCCGAGGCTTCGCGTTTTACCGAACTGCGCGAGTTCCTGCGCACCGAGCTGCAACTGACGGCCACGCGCGATAACGCTTCCTCCGCACAGCTGCTGGAGCGAATGGACTGCGTGAAAGCCGATCTCACACAGACCATAGAACAAAACGGCAACGGCTTGAGTGCCAGCGTGGGCGAACTGGAAGACCTTTTTGTGCGGCAATTCCCACCCGCGCTGGAAAGGCCATGAAGGTGCTCAGCGCCGCACCGCAATGCCACGCTCGGCCATGCGCGCCTTGACCTGGCCAACGGTGAATTCGCCGTAGTGAAAAATGCTGGCCGCCAGCACGGCATCGGCATGGCCTTGCTGTACGCCGTCGGCCAGGTGGTCGAGCGTGCCCACGCCACCCGAGGCGATGACTGGCACACCGACCGCGTCGGCTACGGTGCGGGTGAGCTCCAAGTCAAACCCCGATTTGGTGCCATCGCGGTCCATGCTGGTCAGCAAGATTTCGCCAGCACCGTACTCGGCCATCTGCCGCGCCCAGGCCACCGCATCCAGCCCAGTGTTTTTGCGACCGCCGTGGCTGTAAACATCCCAGCCTTCGCCGCGCACCAGCCTCTCGTCACCGAAGCGGCGCTTGGCGTCGATAGCCACCACGATGCACTGCGCACCGTATTTGTCGGAGGCGTCTCGAATCACCCACGGGTTGGCGATGGCGGCAGAATTGAAGCTGGTTTTGTCGGCCCCAGCATTGAGCAGCCGGCGCACATCGTCCACCGTGCGAACGCCACCGCCAACGGTGAGCGGAATAAACACCTGCGAGGCCACCGCCTCGATGATGTGCAAGATGAGATCACGACCGTCGCTGGTGGCCGTGATATCCAGGAAGGTGAGCTCGTCAGCGCCCTGTTCGTTGTAGCGGGCAGCGATTTCTACCGGGTCACCGGCGTCGCGCAGCTCCACAAAGTTGACGCCCTTAACAACGCGGCCACCGGTGACGTCAAGGCAGGGAATGATGCGTTTGGCGAGCAAAATTTGTGTCAACAAAAAAGGACGGCTGGGCGACTCAGAACCGGGCTGAACGTTAGCCGTTCAGGTCGTCGGCGAGCTGCTGCGCTGCCTCAAAATCGAGATCGCCGCTGTAAACGGATCGGCCACAGATCACGCCAACAACACCTTCGCCCTCTGCTTCGCAGAGCTGGCGGATGTCGTCCATATTGGACAAGCCGCCGGAGGCAATCACGGGAATGGTGAGGGCTTGCGCGAGCTTGACGGTGGCTTCTATGTTGATGCCGCTCAGCATGCCGTCGCGACCGATGTCGGTGTAGATGATGCCCTCGACGCCATAGTCTTGGAACTTCTTGCCCAGGTCCACCACCTCATGACCGGTAAGTTTGCTCCAGCCGTCGGTGGCAACCTTGCCGTCCTTGGCGTCCAGGCCAACGATGATGTGACCACCAAAGGCGGTACAGGCATCTTGCAGAAAGCCGGGATTTTTGACAGCGGCGGTGCCGATGATCACGTAGCGCAAACCAACATCGAGGTATCGCTCTATGGTGTCGAGGTCTCGAATGCCGCCGCCCAGCTGCACGTCCACCTCCGCACCCACGGCTTTCAGGATGGCACGGATCGCCTGCTCGTTTTTGGGCTTGCCAGCGAAGGCGCCATTCAGGTCCACCAAGTGGATGCGGCGTGCGCCTTTGTCGACCCAGCTGCGCGCGATGGCGGCCGGGTCGTCACCGAACACGGTGAATTGGTCCATGTCGCCTTGTTTGAGGCGCACACACTGGCCGTCTTTGAGGTCAATGGCAGGAATCAGCAGCATGGTGGTTTGAGGGGGTCAAGGTTGCCAGGACAAAAAGTTGCGGTAAAGCGCTAGGCCCTGGTCGGCGCTTTTCTCGGGGTGAAACTGGGTCGCGAAAATATTGTCACGGGCAACCGCTGCGGCAAAGCGGCCACCGTAATCGGCCTCGCCCACGGTGTGCAGCGGGTTGCGTGGTCGGGCGCAGTAGCTGTGCACGAAATAAAAGTAGGTACCGTCGTCGATGCCATCCCACAACACATGCGAGGGGCCGCGACCAAGATCGTGAAACACCTGGTTCCAGCCCATCTGAGGCACTTTGAAACGGCTGCTGTCGGGCTGAAGCTGGCCATCGAGCTGAAATCGGAGCACCTCGCCGGGGATCAGCCCCAGGCCGGCGGTGTCGCCCTCCTCGCTGCGGTCCAGCAGCATCTGCATCCCCACGCAAACGCCAAACAGCGGCTTGTGAGCGGTGGCGTGCAACACGGCATCGAGCAGGCCTGAGGCAACCAGCCCTCGCGTGCAATCGGCCATGTGGCCCTGGCCAGGCAGCACCACGCGCTCTGCTTCAAGCACTGCCTGAGGGTCGGCCGTGACGATCACCTCCGAGCCGCTGCCGGCGGCCACATGGGCCACGGCCTGCGACACCGAGCGCAAGTTGCCACTACCGTAGTCCACCACGGCCACTGTGTTGCGTGTCATGAGAAGGCAGGGGTTACAAAGAACCTTTGGTCGAGGGAATGGTGTCGCCCATGCGCGGGTCGCGCTCCAGCGCCATGCGCAGTGCCCGGGCGAAAGCCTTGAATACCGTCTCAGCCTGGTGGTGGGCGTTTTCGCCGTGCAGGTTGTCGATGTGCAGGGTGACGCCGGCGTGGTTAACAAAACCTTGGAAAAACTCAAACGCAAGCTGGGTGTCGAAACCGCCGACCATGGCGCTCTTGAAAGGCACCCGCATGTGCAGGCCGGGACGCCCAGAGAAGTCGACTGCCACGCGCGACAGTGACTCGTCCAGCGGCACGTAGGCATGACCGTAGCGGCGCAGGCCCCTCTTGTCGCCCACCGCTTGAGCAAAAGCCTGGCCGAGCGTGATGCCCACGTCTTCCACCGTGTGGTGGCCATCAATGTGCAGATCGCCTTTGGCCTGGATGTCGAGATCTATCAACCCATGGCGCGCAATCTGGTCGAGCATGTGATCAAAGAAACCAATACCGGTGGACAGGCTGGCAGTGCCGTTGCCATCCAGGTTGATGCGCACCGAAATTTGCGTCTCGGCGGTGTTGCGCTGGACGCTTGCCAAGCGGTCGGTGGTTATGGGAGCTGGAGTGGTCATAAACAATCGGGCAAGGCGCTGATCAAAGAGGCGTTTTCAAGCGGGGTGCCAATGGTGAGCCGCAAACATTGGCCCAACAACGGATGCATTTTAGAAACATTCTTCACCAGCAGGCCACGCGCCTTGAGGGCGTCGAAGCAGCGTTGTGCATCGGGCACACGGACCAGCACCATGTTGGCATCGCTGGGGAACGGCGTCACGCCAGACATTCTGCCCAACGCATTCATCAACACAGCGCGTTGTTCACAAATCTGCACCGCCTGCGCCGCGAACACCTTGGCGTGTTCCAGCGCAAACAAAGCGCATTCGGCATTGAGCGCGCTCACGTTGTACGGCGGACGCAGCTTGTCCAACTCGCGCACCAGCGCGGCGGGGCCCAGCAGGTAGCCCAGGCGCACGCCAGCCAGGCCGAACTTGGAGAGCGTGCGCATCAGCAGTACGTTGGCGTTGGCCGCTGGCTGCTCGCGCATGTGAGACAGCCAGCTGCCACTGGAAAACGGCTGATAGGCCTCGTCCATCACAACCAGGCCGCCAAAGCTGGCCGCTTCGGCAATCAGCTGCTGAATGGTGCCCGCATCCCAGAGGTTGGCGGTGGGGTTGTTCGGGTAGGCGATGTAGGTGATGGCGGGCCGGTGCTCGCGCATCGCCGCCAGCATGGCAGGCTCGTCGAGCTCGAAGTCGGCGGTGAGCGGCACGCCGTGAAATGCCAGGCCTTGCAGCTGCGCGCCCATGGCGTACATGACAAAGCCTGGCAGCGGCGACAGGATGGAGGCTGGCTTTCCGTGGTCCGCTTCGCTCGCCGGCGTGTCGCAAGCCAGGGCCAGCAGCGCGATCAGCTCGTCGGAACCGTTGCCCAGCATCAACGCGCAACCTTCGGGCAGGTCCACGTAGCGCGCCAAAGCCTTTTTCAAGTCGTCCACCCGCGCGCCGGGGTAGCGGTTGACCGCCACCGCGCCCAGACGCTCGCCCAGTGCTCGCTGCAACTCAGGCGGCAGTGGATACGGGTTTTCCATCGCGTCGAGCTTGACCATGCCCGACGCATCCTGGATGGCGTAGGCGTGCATGGACTGGATGTCCTGCCGGATGAAGCGCAGGGGAGAAGGGGTGGTGCTGGTGTTGCTCATGTCGGAACTCGCATTGGGGGCACGTCCTTCAGGCGCAGCTCAGCAGCGCGGGCGTGCGCTTGCAGCCCTTCGCCGTAGGCCAGTTCGGCCGCGATCAGCCCCAGGTTTTGCGCGCCCTGCTCGCTGACCTCGATCAGGCTGCTGCGCTTCTGAAAGTCGTAGACACCCAGCGGTGAAGAAAAGCGAGCGGTGCCGCTGGTGGGCAGCACGTGGTTGGGGCCGGCGCAGTAGTCGCCCAGGCTCTCGCTGGTGTAGGCGCCGAGAAAGATAGCGCCGGCGTGTTTGAGCAGCGGCTCCCAGCGGTGTGGTTCGGCGCTGGAGACTTCCAGGTGCTCGGGCGCGATGCGGTTGCTGATGGCGCAAGCCTCTTCCATGCTGCGCGTATGAATCAGCGCGCCACGGTCGTTCAGGCTCTTGGCGATGATGGCCGCGCGCGCCAGGATGGGCAGCAGGCGGTCGATCTCGGCCTGCACCGCGTCGATGTAGGCCGCATCGGGGCACAACAAAATGCTTTGCGCCAGCTCGTCGTGTTCGGCCTGGCTAAACAGGTCCATCGCCACCCACTCGGCGGGCGTGCTGCCATCGGCCAGCACCAGAATTTCGCTCGGGCCAGCAATCATGTCAATGCCGACGGTGCCGAAAACCCGCTTCTTCGCGCTGGCGACATAAGCGTTGCCGGGACCGGTGATCTTGTCGACCTTGGGAGTGGTGGCAGTGCCATAAGCCAGTGCGCCCACAGCCTGTGCGCCGCCGATGGTGAAGGCGCGGCTGACACCAGCGACATAAGCAGCAGCCAGCACCAGCGGGTTTTTTTCACCACGGGGCGTCGGCACCACCATGATGATTTCCGCCACGCCGGCCACATGGGCGGGAATCGCATTCATCAGCACACTGGACGGATAAGCCGCTTTTCCTCCCGGCACGTAAATGCCGACGCGGTCCAGCGGCGTGACCTTCTGGCCCAGCAAACTGCCATCTTCATCGCGGTAGTTCCAGCTCTGGCCGCCGGCTTTTTTCTGCGCTTCGTGGTAGCTGCGCACACGCCGGGCGGCTGCTTGCAAAGCGTCTTTCTGGGCCTGCGGCAGACCTTCAAACGCGGCCTTCAGCTCCGTTTGCGTGAGCTCCAGCTCGGCCATGCTGGCCACCTGCAAGCCGTCGAAACGTGCGGTGTATTCCAGCACTGCCGCGTCCCCTCGCAGCTTCACATCGGCCAGGATGTCGGCCACGCGCTGCTCGATCGCGCTGTCGGTCTCTGCCGACCAGTGCAGCCGAGTGGCGAAACGCGCTTCGAAATCGGCGTCTGTCGTGGACAGGCGGGCGGGTTGGGCAGTGAGAGTCATGGCTTGATTGCTCATGGGGTGGCGCGAGCATTGATAGCGCGGGCGAAAGCGTCGATGATGGGCCGGATGGTGGCTTGCTTGAGCTTGAGTGCGGCCTGGTTGACCACCAGCCGCGAGCTGATGTCCATGATGCGCTCGACCTCGACCAGGTGATTCGCCTGCAAGGTCTTGCCGGTGGAGACCAGATCGACGATAGCGTCGGCCAGACCGGTGAGCGGCGCGAGCTCCATGCTGCCGTAGAGCTTGATCAGGTCCACATGCACGCCCTTCGCGGCAAAGAACTCGCGCGCGATTGCGGTGAATTTGGTGGCCACACGCAGGCGCGAGCCCTGGCGGATGGCTGAGGCGTAGTCGAAATCGGCGGGCACCGCCACACTCATGCGACAGGCCGCGATGCGCAGGTCCAGCGGCTGGTACAGGCCTTGGCCACCATGCTCGATCAGCGTATCCTTGCCAGCAACACCCACGTCGGCGCCGCCGTATTCCACATAGGTGGGCACATCGGAAGCGCGGACCAGCACCACACGCACATCGGGGTGGCTGGTGCGCAAGATGAGCTTGCGCGAGGTTTCCGGGTCTTCCAGCACCTCGATGCCGGCAGCTGCCAGCAGCGGTAAGGTTTCTTCGAAGATGCGGCCTTTGGAGAGCGCGAGGGTGATCATGGTCGGATTTCCCTCATTTGAAACGAACAATGTCAGCGCCGATGCCGCGCAGCTTTTCTTCCATCTGGTCGTAGCCGCGGTCCAGGTGGTAAATGCGGTCAATCACCGTCTCGCCCTCGGCCACCAGGCCAGCGATCACCAGACTGGCCGAAGCGCGCAGATCGGTGGCCATCACGGTGGCGCCTTGCAGACGCGGCACACCCTCGACCAGCGCCACCTTGCCGTCGGTCTGGATTTGCGCACCCAGGCGCACCAGCTCGTTGACGTGCATGAAGCGATTCTCGAAAATCGTCTCGGTGACCTTGGCCACCCCCTCGGCGATGCAGTTGAGGGCCATGAACTGCGCTTGCATGTCGGTCGGGAAACCCGGGTACTCGGTCGTGCGAAAGCCCTGCGCCTTGAGTCGACCCGAGGCGCGCACGCGAATAAAAACGCCCCGCGTATTGGTGCCAGCCTCTATCTCGGCACCCGCCTCAATCAGCTTGTCGATCACCGCATCGAGGTGGTCTGAGCGCGCGTGGCGCAGCACCACATCACCGCCAGTGGCGGCCGCTGCACACAAAAAGGTGCCGGCCTCGATGCGGTCGGCCACCACCTGGTGGGTGCAGCCATGCAGGCGCTCAACGCCCTGAATCTGGATACGGCTGGTGCCATGGCCCTCAATCTTCGCGCCCATCGCGATCAGCATCTCGGCCAGATCGGGAATTTCGGGCTCCTGCGCTGCGTTTTCCAGCAGGGTCTCACCCTCGGCCAACGCGGCGGCCATCAGAAAGTTTTCGGTGCCGGTGACCGTCACCATGTCGGTGGCGATGCGCGCGCCATGCAGACGGCTGCGGCCCTGCGGCAGCCGCGCCACCATGTAACCGTGCTCCACCACGATCTCGGCGCCCATCGCCTGCAGGCCCTTGATGTGCTGGTCCACCGGGCGCGACCCAATCGCGCAACCGCCTGGCAGCGACACCTTGGCGTGCCCCAAACGCGCCAGCAGCGGCCCCAGCGCCAGCACCGAGGCGCGCATGGTTTTCACCAGCTCGTAAGGCGCCTCAGCCCGGATCGGATCTGCGGCGTGAAACGACATGCCACCGCGCTCGCCGTGGGTTTCGGTCTTCACGCCCATGTTGTCGAGCAGGCGGCGCATCGTGGACACGTCGTGCAGGCGCGGCACATTGAGCAGGTGAACCGGCTGGTCGGTCAGCAAGCTGGCACACATCTCGGGCAAGGCCGCATTTTTAGCGCCCGAAATCGTGACCTCACCACGCAAGGTGCGGCCGCCAATGATTCTCAGTTTGTCCATGAAAAAGTCTTTGCCCTGGATGGATTCATGCTGCCAAAAAGCCGCCCAGGCGCGACGCTCCAACCCAGCACACACCACGAAACCGGCTTTGCCAGGCCGGGGGTGTGGTCCCCCCTTGGGGGAAGAACGCGAAGCAGCGCAGAGGGCTCATTTTTTCTGCCACTCGGTCGGCGTAAGCGTTTTCATGGACAAAGCATGTACCTCGTCGTTCTGGATTCGCTGTCCCAACGCGTCATACACCCGCTTGTGGCGTGCGATCAGGCGCAGGCCTTCAAAGGCAGGCGAGACAATCACAGCCGACCAGTGGCGGCCATCGCCCGAGACTTCCAGGTGCTCGCAGGGCAGACCAGCGGCGATCAGTTGTTGCAGTTGTTCAGCGGTCATCTTGTGTCGTTTGGGCGTGAAGCGTGGGAGAACGCGAGGTATCCGCTCAGCGCCAGGCGCTGAGCGGATACTCTCACTGACGGATTTTGTAGCCGGTGCGCAGCAGGTACAGCGCCACCGCGCTCACCACCGCCAGTGCCGAGGCCACCAGGGCCAGGCTAAGCCAGGGCGAGGTGTCGCTGACGCCAAAAAAGCCATAGCGAAAACCATCGATCATGTAGAAAAACGGATTGAGATGGCTCATCCGTTGCCAGAAATCGGAGAGTGAACTGATTGAGTAGAACACGCCCGAGAGGAACGTCATGGGCATGATGATGAAGTTCTGGAACGCGGCCATCTGATCGAATTTCTCGGCCCACAAACCGGCAATCAGCCCCAGCGTGCCCATCAGCCCGGCACCCAGGATGGCAAATACCAGCACCCACAGGGGCGCCACCAAAGCCGGTTGGGCAAACCACCAGGTGGCCAGCAGCACACCGGTACCCACCGCCAAACCCCGAACCACCGAGGAGCCCACGTAGGCCACAAACCAGGCGCGGTGTGACAGCGGGGTGAGCATGAGAAACACCAGGTTGCCCATCACCTTGCTCTGGATCATCGAGGAACTGCTGTTGGCAAACGCGTTTTGCAACACGCTCATCATCACCAGGCCAGGCAGCAAAAAAGCGGTGTAAGAGATCGAATCGTAAACCTGTACCCGGCCTTCCAGCACATGGCCGAAGATCATCAGGTAGAGGATGGCGGTGATCACCGGCGCGGCCACGGTCTGGAAGCCAACCTTCCAGAACCGCAGGATTTCTTTGTAAAACAGTGCCTGCCAGCCATTCACGGCGCAACCTCTGCCGGCTGGGCGCCTTTGGGGTGGGCGCTGGTGAGATCGAGAAAAACGTCCTCAAGATCGGCCTTGCGAATTTCGATGTCTTCAGGTGCCACGCCCGATTCGCGCAGGCGTGCCAAGATGCGCTCGACCGCCAGGGCGTCGCTTGCCGGCAGTTGCACCACGCGCCCGGTGACCCGCGCCTGCGCTGCCAGATCGTCGGGCAGGGCCGCGTCGGTCTTGAAGCGCAACACGTTGGATGCCGCGCGAGACAGCAGCACCGAAGTCTTTTCCAGCGCCACCACCTGGCCTTGCTTGAGCATGGCGATGCGCCCGCACAGCGCCTCAGCCTCTTCCAGGTAATGGGTGGTCAGCAACACGGTGCTGCCCAGGCGTTTGTTGAGGTCGGAGATGAATTGCCACAGGGTCTGGCGCAGCTCCACATCCACCCCAGCGGTGGGTTCGTCAAGCACGATCACCGAGGGCTTGTGTACCAGCGCTTGCGCAATCAATACCCTGCGCTTCATGCCGCCCGAGAGCTGGCGCATGTTGGCGCCGGCCTTGTCGGCCAGGCCCAGGCCATCGAGCAGCTCGTTGATCCAGATGTCGTTGTGGCGGATGCCGAAATAGCCTGACTGAAACTGCAGCGCCTCGCGCACATTGAAGAACGGATCGAACACCAACTCCTGCGGCACCACACCAAGCAGACGACGCGCTGCTTGGTAGTCGCTTTGCACGTTTTTGCCGTGCACCAGCACCTGGCCGCTGCTGGCGCGGGACAGGCCGGCGAGGATGCTGATGAGTGTGGTTTTGCCAGCGCCGTTGGGGCCGAGAAGGCCAAAAAACTCCCCGGCTTCGACGTCCAGGGACACATCGCGCAGCGCGTGCAGCTCGCCGCGCTTGGTGGGGAAACTCTTGGAGACGTGTTGAAAGGAAACGGCAGGCATGGCGATGGAGAAACCCGGGAAGCGACCGGCTCGCGGTAAACAGCCGCGAGCGCCAGGCCAGCCCATCATTTTAAGCCGTCCACACGGCCCGCACGACGCGCACGGCCTTGGCGCCGACTCAGGTCGGCAGCAGCTCGCTCACACCATAAAGCGCCACGAGCTCGCTCAGACGCTGCGGCGGGTGGCGCAGGCTGAAAGACCGACCAGCCGCTTGCAACTCGCGCCGCAGCTCCAGCAGCACCGCCACCGCCGAGCTGTCGAGCACACGCAAACCCTGCGCATCGATCGCCAGCGTGGGCCCGCTCAGGCGGCTCAGTTCGCGTTTCAACGCCAGCAGCGCCTGGGCGGCGCTTTGCATCGTCAATTGCTCAGGCAACATCAGCGTTGGCAAGCTATCGGAGTCAGCGTTCATGAAAAATTCAACCGGCCTTGGCCGTGCTGTTGCTTTTGTTGCGCTGGCTCAAGGTGCCAATCAGGCCCTCGATGCCTTTGGCGCTGATCTCTTGCGCAAACTGGGTGCGGTAGGTCTCTATCAGCCAGACACCCAACACGTTGAGGTCGTAGATCTTCCAGCCACTGGGTGTTTTTTCCAGCCGGTAGTCGAGCTGCACCGGTTGGCCGCGTCCACGCACCTCAGAGCGCACCACCACCTCGGTGTCTTCGGCCCGGGCCCGCAACGGCTTGAAACTTACCGTCTGGTCTTTGACCTCACCGAGCGCGCCCGAATAGGTGCGCACGAGCAGAATTTTGAACTCGTCTTGCAACTGTTTTTGCTGCGCCGGCGTGGCCTGGCGCCAGAAGCGGCCCACCGCAGAGGAGGTCATGCGCGCGAAGTTCACGTGGGGCATGATCTTGGTGTCGACCAGGGTCACGATGCGGTTGATGTCGCCCGCTTGAATGGCCGGGTCGGCCTGGATGGCCGCCATCACCTCGTCCGAGATGCGTTTAACCAGCGCATCGGGCGCCTCTTCAGCCGCATGCGCGGGTCCAACCAGCAGGGCTGCGCCAGACAGCAGCAAACTGCCGAACCAAGAACGTCGAGTCAACATGGGTTGCCTTTCTGGGTCGCAAGGACCCTGGGTGCAGGGGCGCCGCCGGCGACTTCCCGCCTCGCAGACCAACGTGAAACAGGTGTCTTCATTGGCTGCTGTCCTTGCCTTCAGCAGGCGGCAGACCGATGCCCAGATCGATCAAAGATTCGATCTGGTTCTGGCGCCGCTGTAAATAGAAATCGCGGGTGAAGCTGTATTTGTCCAGCGCCGCGCCTTCGAGCATGGCGCTGGCGCGCAGCAGGTTGGCGCGCGTGTCAACCACCCGCAGGGCAGTGAGCGAATTGCGGGTGGGGATGTTGTCGAAGTGGCCCACCAGATCACCCCTGAGCTCGACACCAAAGCCCGCTGCATCGCGCACAGAAGACGGACCAAAAAGAGGCAGAACCAGATACGGACCCGCTGGAATGCCCCAGCGTCCCAGGGTCTGACCAAAGTCGAGTGCGGTGCGCTGAATGCCCATCTCAGACGCAATATCCAGCACCCCGCCCAGACCAAATACCGTGTTGACACCAAAACGCAGCGCGTTTTCGGAGGCTTCAAGCGGGCGCAGCTGCAAGGTCGCGTTGATGGCCGACCAAACATCGCGCAGGTTACCAAAGAAATTGCTCACGCCGGTGCGCACCGGGTCGGGCGTCACATCGCGGTAAACGGTGGCCACGGGTTTCAACACAGCGCCATCAACCGCATCGTTGAAGCGCGAGACCCCGCGGTTGAACGGCTCAAGCGGGTCTCTGGGATTGGCGTTTGGGCCGCTTGCGCAGCCACTGAGTACGCCGCCCAGCAGCAGGACCGCCAACAAGTTACGAAAAGATGGCTTGGTAAACATGGAATCTCCAGAGGAAACGCAGCGCGCATTGTGCAGCGCCAGCACCCAAGCCGACCGCTGCAGGCTCACCTGTTTCAGCCGGTTGGCAGGCACTCTCACCTTACTCGCCGCCACCTGAACCACCGTCGGCCGCTCGGCTGAAGAGGAATTGACCGATCAGGTTTTCAAGCACGATGGCCGACTGGGTCTGCGTGATCAGGTCACCGGCGACGAGGTTCTGCAGCGAACCGCCTGGAACCAGACCGATGTACTGGTCACCCAGCAAACCAGACGTCAAGATCTTGGCAGATGAATCCTTGGGAAACACCACGTCGACGTTGAGGTCCATGGTCACCAGGCCTTGAAAGGTGACGCGGTCCAATGTAATACCTGTGATGCGCCCCACATTCACGCCCGCCGAGCGCACCGGCGCACGCGCTTTAAGACCGCCAATGTTGTCGAAACGGGCCTGCACCGTGTAGGTGTTGCCACCACCAGTGAAGCTGGCGAGGTTGGCCGCTTTGAGCGCCAGAAACAGCAGGGCCAATGCACCCAAAACAACAAACAAGCCAACGAAAATTTCTGTGCTTCTCTTATTCATGCGTACTCCAAAGGAAAATCAGGGCGTGGAGAACATCAGGGCGGTGAGGAGAAAGTCCATCGCCAACACGCCCAGGGAAGCGCTCACCACGGTGCGGGTCGTGGCGTAGGCCACACCTTCGGGGGTGGCCTCGGTTTCGTAGCCTTGGTAAAGCGCAACTGCGGTGCAAATGACGCCGAACGCCATGCTCTTGATCACGCCGTTGCCCACATCGCGCCAGACATCCACCCCGCTTTGCTGGATCGACCAGAAGTTGCCGGCATCGATGCCGATCAGACCGACCGCCACCACGTAGGCGCCCAGGATGCCAACCGCCGAGAACATTGCGGCCAGCAAGGGCATGGCGATGACGCCCGCAATGAACCGGGGCGCGAGCACGCGAGCGCGCGTATCAATCGCCATCAGCTCCATGGCCGCGATCTGCTCACCGGCCTTCATCAGGCCAATCTCGGCGGTAAGCGAGGTGCCGGCGCGCCCGGCAAACAGCAGCGCGGTGACCACCGGCCCCAGCTCGCGCACCAAGGAAAGGTTGACCACCAGGCCCAGCGACTCGGCGGCACCGAAATTGTTGAGGGTGTTGTAGAGCTGCAGCGCCAGCACAAAACCCACCGCCAAGCCCGAGGCCAAGATGATGACCAGCGAGCGATTGCCGATGGCACGAATCTGCGTCACCACCAGACCGAAGCGGCGCAGCGCGGTTGGCACCGCGCGCAGCAACTCCAGGAAAAAGATCGCTCCATGGCCCCAGCTGGCCAGCAGATCAAGCGTTAGGCGGCCCAGACTTTGCAGCGAATTCATGCCGAACGCTCCAGGCCAAGGTCTTCTGCGATGGGTGGCGCGGGATAGTGAAACTTGATCGGCCCGTCGGGCTCGCCGCGAACGAACTGGCGCACCTCGGGGTCGTCGCTGGCCATCAACTCGGCCGGGGTCCCCTGGGCCACCAAACGGCCGCCGTTGGCCATGAGCACGACCCAGTCGCTGATCGCCATGCACTGCGGCACATCATGCGAGATCACCAGCGCAGTGGCACCGGTGACATCGGTCAGGGTGCGAATCAGTTTGGCCGCGACCCCCATAGACACCAGATCGAGGCCGGCGAACGGCTCGTCGTACATGATAAGTTCGGGGTCGAGCGCGATGGCACGCGCCAGGGCAATGCGCCGTGCCATGCCACCCGACACCTCGCTGATGCGCAGGCTGGCCGCACCGCGCAGGCCGACCGCGTTGAGCTTCATCAGCACGATGTCGCGGATCAGCACCTCTGGCAGATCGGTCATCTCGCGCAGCGGAAAAGCCACGTTGTCGAACACCGATAGATCGGTAAACAGCGCACCAAACTGAAACAGCATGCTCAGGCGGCGGCGCAGGCGAAACAACTGCGCCTTGTCGCGCGTGTCAACCACCTCGCCATCGAACACCACCCGACCGCTGTTGACAGCATGGACACCGCCGATCAGCCGCAACAACGTGGTTTTGCCGCAACCCGAGCTGCCGAGAACCGCTGTCACCTTGCCTCGCGCAAAGGTGAGCGAAATGTCGTTGAGGATTGTGCGACGGCTGTCATAGCCGAAGGTCACACGGTCAATTTCGATGAATGGGGCGTCGCTCATGGGTGGGGTCAAAACAGCCCCGGATTGTCTCACGCCACATCCGGTGAGCTGCCGCGATAGGCCACCGCCCACGCAGGGCGGGGCTGTGGGCGGCCTCAGCGCGGCAGGTCGGAAAATCCCATCAGGAACTCGTCAACCGCGCGGGCGGCCTGGCGACCTTCGCGGATCGCCCACACCACAAGGCTTTGCCCCCGGCGCATGTCGCCAGCGGCGAACACCTTGGGCTGGTTGGTCGTGTAGCCGCCCGAAAAGTCGGTCGAGGCTTTGGCGTTACCGCGTGCGTCCTTGTCCACGCCCAAACTCTCCAACACACTGGCGACCGGATTCGTGAACCCCATGGCCAGCAGCACCAGATCGGCTGGGTAGGTTTCCTCCGTGCCAGCAATCTCGACCAGCTTGCCGTCCTTGACCTCGACATGCACCGTCTGTAGACCAGTGACCTGACCTTTTTCACCCAGGAAAGCCTTGGTGGAAATCGCGAACTCGCGCACGCAACCCTCTTCGTGGCTGGAGCTGGTGCGCAGCTTGAGCGGCCAGTAAGGCCAGACCATCGGTCCGTTTTCTTCTTCGGGCGGCTGGGGCATTACCTCGAACTGGGTCACGCTGGCCGCACCGTGGCGGTTGCTGGTGCCCACGCAGTCGCTACCCGTGTCGCCACCGCCAATCACGATCACATGTTTGCCGGTGGCCATGGTCTGGCCATTGACTTCATCGCCAGCATTCACCTTGTTTTGCCATGGCAGGAATTCCATTGCGAAATGCACGCCATTGAGATCGCGGCCTGGCACCGGCAGATCGCGGCTTTGTTCCGAACCGCCAGCGAGCACCACCGCATCGAAGTCTTCACGCAATTGCTCAGGCGTGATGGATACCTTGGCCCAATTGGTCACTTTGCTGCTTTTGGGCCATTCGCCCACCACCACACCGGTTCGGAAAGTCACGCCTTCTGCTTCCATCTGCGCCACACGGCGGTCGATGTGGCTTTTTTCCATCTTGAAATCGGGAATACCGTAGCGCAGCAAGCCACCAACGCGGTCGTTTTTCTCGAACACGGTGACATCGTGGCCCACCCGGGCGAGTTGCTGGGCCGCTGCCAACCCTGCTGGGCCAGAGCCGACCACAGCGACTTTTTTGCCGGTTTTGTGCTGCGGCGGCTGCGGTTGCACCCAGCCCTCTGACCAGGCCCGGTCGATGATGGCGTGCTCAATGCTTTTGATGCCGACAGCGTCGTCGTTCACGTTGAGCGTGCAAGCCGCCTCGCAGGGCGCGGGGCAGATGCGGCCGGTGAACTCGGGGAAGTTGTTGGTGCTGTGCAGCACGGTAATAGCGTTGTGCCAGTCACCCCGGTACACAAGCTCGTTGAAGTCCGGAATGATGTTGTTGACCGGGCAACCGCTGGTGCAAAACGGCGTGCCGCAGTCCATGCAGCGCACCGCTTGCAATTTGGCCTGCGGTTCGTTCAACGCAATCACAAACTCTTTGTAATTCTTGACGCGCTCCGGCACAGGCTTGTAGCCCTCTTCCAGACGCCCGTATTCCATGAAACCGGTGGTTTTTCCCATGATGCTTGCCTTGTTCAAATGATGTCACGGACAGAGAGTCTTAGCGGCCCGCAGACACAGTCTGCTTGGGAGACTGCTCGGCCTTGTCGTTCGCCTTGTGGGTTGTTTCAGCTGCCACTTGGCGGGCGTGGATCTCGCCCAGCGCGCGCTTGTATTCGTTGGGAAATACCTTAACGAATTTACCGCGCGCCTGGCTCCAGTTGTCCAGCAGTTCGCGGGCACGGCGGCTGCCGGTCCAGCGGTGCTGGTCTTGTAGCAACTTGCGCAGTTGCGCCTCGTCGCTCTGGCCCCGATGCCAGATGGCGGGCTCCGTGGTGGCGATCTGCTCGGCGGCGGCGAGCACAGGCTCCATGCTCACCATGGCGGTGTTGCAGCGCTCGGCGAAGCGACCGTCTTCGTCATAAACGTAGGCCACACCGCCGCTCATACCAGCGGCGAAGTTGCGCCCGGTCTGGCCCAGCACCACCACGGTGCCGCCCGTCATGTATTCGCAACCATGGTCGCCGGTGCCTTCCACCACCGCAGTGGCGCCAGACAAGCGGACCGCAAAACGCTCGCCAGCCACGCCACACAGGAAGGCCTCGCCAGTGGTGGCGCCGTACATCACCGTGTTGCCCACGATGGTGTTTTTGGTGGCATCGCCCCTAAAGTCGATGCTGGGGCGCACCACCACCCGACCGCCCGAGAGGCCCTTGCCGGTGTAGTCGTTGGCGTCACCAATCAGATACAGCGTGATGCCGTTGGTGAGGAACGCACCAAAAGACTGGCCGCCCGTGCCTTCAAGCTGGATGTGGATGGTGTCATCTGGCAGGCCTTGCGGATTCACCCGTGTAACTGCGCCCGACAGCATGGCGCCCACCGAGCGGTTCACGTTGCGCGCTACCTCCATGAACTTGACCCGCTCTCCCTTGTCGATGGCAGCACGGGACTTGGCGATCAGCACGTGGTCGAGCGCACGCTCCAGTCCATGATCCTGATTTTCGGTGTGCAAACGCGGCACATCGGCTGGCACCGCAGGCATAGCAAGCAGGCGGCTGAAGTCGAGGCCCTTGGCCTTCCAGTGGTTGACGCCCTGCTTCATGTCGAGCAAGTCGGCGCGGCCGATCAGCTCGTCGAACTTGCGTATGCCCAGCTGCGCCATGATCTGGCGTGCTTCTTCTGCAATGAAAAAGAAGTAGTTGACAACATGCTCGGGCTTACCGGAGAACTTCTTGCGCAGCGCCGGGTCTTGCGTGGCCACCCCGACTGGGCAGGTGTTGAGGTGGCATTTGCGCATCATGATGCAACCCTCTACCACCAGCGGCGCGGTGGCAAAGCCAAACTCGTCAGCACCGAGCAAGCCACCCACCACCACGTCGCGCCCGGTCTTCATCTGGCCATCGGCCTGCACGCGGATTCGGCTGCGCAAGCGGTTGAGCACCAGGGTTTGCTGCGTCTCGGCCAGCCCGATTTCCCACGGGCTGCCAGCGTGCTTGATTGACGACCAAGGCGAGGCACCAGTGCCGCCATCGTGGCCGGCAATCACCAAGTGATCGGCCTTGCACTTGGCGACCCCGGTGGCGATGGTGCCAACGCCAATTTCAGACACCAACTTGACGCTGATCGAACTGTGCGGCGCCACGTTTTTCAGATCGTGGATGAGCTGTGCCAAATCTTCGATGGAGTAAATGTCGTGGTGCGGCGGCGGACTGATGAGGCCCACGCCCGGCACGCTGTGGCGCAGCTTGCCGATGTACTCGCTCACCTTGCCGCCTGGCAACTGACCGCCCTCACCTGGCTTGGCGCCCTGCGCCATCTTGATCTGGATCTGGTCGGCGCTGTTCAGGTACTCGGCGGTGACACCGAAGCGGCCCGAAGCCACCTGCTTGATCTTGGAGCGCATCGAGTCGCCGTCTTGCAGTGTGTAGTCGACCTCGAACACATCTTTGCCCAGCAAGTCAGACATGGTCTGGCCCTGCTTGATCGGGATGCCTTTGAGTTCGTTGCGGTAGCGCAGCGCGTCCTCGCCGCCTTCGCCAGTGTTGCTCTTGCCACCGATGCGGTTCATCGCCACCGCCAACGTGGCGTGTGCTTCGGTGGAGATGGAACCCAGCGACATGGCGCCAGTGGCGAAGCGCTTGACGATTTCACTGGCGGGTTCCACCTCTTCCAGCGGGATCGCTTTGGCTGGATCGATCTTGAACTCGAACAGGCCGCGCAATGTCATGTGGCGCCGGCTCTGGTCGTTGATGATCTCGGCGTATTCCTTGTAGGTTGACCAGTTGTTGGCCCGCGTGCTGTGCTGCAGCTTGGCGATCGCATCGGGCGTCCACATATGTTCTTCGCCTCGCACACGCCAGGCGTATTCACCACCGGCATCAAGCATGGTGGCGAGCACCGGGTCGTTGCTGAATGCGGCTCTGTGCATGCGGATCGCTTCTTCGGCAATCTCGAACACACCAATGCCTTGCACCCTGCTGGAAGTGCCAGTGAAGTACTTGTGGATGGTATCGGTGCTCAGGCCAATTGCCTCGAACAACTGGGCACCGCAATAGCTCATGTAGGTGCTCACACCCATCTTCGACATGATCTTGGACAGGCCCTTGCCGACCGCTTTCACATAGTTGGCAATGGCTTTTTCAGCGCTGAGATCGCCTGGCAAATCCTTGTGCATGCTCGCGAGTGCTTCCATGGCCAGGTAGGGGTGCACAGCTTCCGCGCCGTAGCCCGCGAGCACGGCAAAGTGATGTACTTCACGCGCGGTACCCGTTTCCACCACCAGACCGGCTGTGGTGCGCAAGCCTTCGCGCACCAGGTGCTGGTGAACGGCCGACAATGCGAGCAGCGCGGGGATGGCGATCTGCGTTGCGCTGACCGCACGGTCGCTCACGATGAGGATGTTCTTACCGCCCTTGATGGCGTCCACCGCCGAAGCACACAGCGAGGCGAGTTTGGCCTCCACGCCTTCGCGGCCCCAGGCTGCGGGGTAGGTGATGTCCAGCACATGGCTGCGGAATTTGCCCTGGGTGAAGGCGTCGATGTCGCGCAACTTGGCCATGTCAGCAAAGTCCAGCACCGGTTGGCTCACTTCAAGTCGCATCGGCGGGTTGATCTGGTTGATGTCCAGCAGGTTGGGTTTGGGGCCAATGAACGACACCAGCGACATCACGATCGCCTCGCGAATCGGGTCGATCGGCGGGTTGGTGACCTGAGCAAACAGCTGTTTGAAGTAGTTGTAGAGCGGCTTGTTCTTGCTGGAAAGCACAGCCAGTGGGCTGTCATTGCCCATAGAGCCAATGGCCTCCTCACCAAGGCTGGCCATGGGCGCCAGCAGGAATTTCACGTCTTCTTGTGTGGCGCCAAAGGCCTGTTGGCGGTCCAGCAGCGACACCTCGCTGGGCAGCGGCTCGGCCGTGGTTGGGCCATCGACGTCATCGAGCTTGATGCGCAGGTTGTTTATCCACTGCTTGTAAGGCTTGGTGTTGGCGATGTTGGCTTTGAGCTCCTCGTCATCGATCATGCGGCCCTGCTCCAGATCGATCAGGAACATCTTGCCCGGCTGCAAGCGCCACTTGCGTACGATCTTGCTCTCTGGCACTGGCAGCACGCCAGACTCGGAGCCCATGATGACGAGGTCGTCGTCGGTGATGCAGTAGCGCGACGGCCGCAAGCCATTGCGATCCAGCGTGGCACCGATCTGGCGCCCGTCGGTAAACACAATGGACGCCGGGCCGTCCCAGGGCTCCATCATCGCGGCGTGGTACTCGTAAAAGGCCTTGCGGCGCGAATCCATGTTGGCATGTTGCTCCCACGGCTCAGGGATCATCATCATCATTGCCTGCGCCAGCGGGTAGCCAGCCATGGTCATGAGTTCCAGCACGTTATCAAAGGTGGCGGTGTCGGACTGGCCAGGAAAACTGATCGGGTAAAGCTTCTTGAGGTCGTCGCCCAGCACCGGTGATGACATCACGCCCTCGCGCGCCTTCATCCAGTTGTAGTTGCCCTTGACAGTGTTGATCTCGCCGTTGTGCGCCACATACCGGTACGGGTGGGCCAGCGGCCACTCGGGAAAGGTGTTGGTGGAAAAGCGCTGGTGCACCAGACCCAGGGCCGAGACACAGCGCGGGTCTTGCAGATCGTTGAAATAGGTGCCCACCTGGTCGGCCAGCAACAAGCCCTTGTAGACCACAGTGCGGCTGCTCATGCTCACCACGTAATACTCTTTGCTGTGGGTGAGCTTGAGGCGCTGGATGTTGCCGCTGCAGGTCTTGCGGATCACGTACAGCTTGCGTTCCAGCGCGTCCTGCACGATCACATCGTTGCCGCGACCAATGAACACTTGGCGGATGATGGGCTCTTTGGCGCGCACCGTGGGCGACATCGGCATCTCGCGGTTCACCGGCACATCGCGCCAGCCCAGCAGCACCTGACCTTCGGCCGCGATCGCACGCTCCATTTCCTGCTCGCAGGCCAGGCGCGACGCGTGTTCCTTGGGCAGAAACAGCATCCCCACGCCGTATTCCCCGGGCTGCGGCAGCGCAATACCCTTCGCTGCAAACTCATCCCGGTACAAGGCATCGGGCAGCTGCAACAACAGACCGGCGCCGTCGCCCATGAGCTTGTCTGCCCCCACCGCTCCCCGGTGGTCCAGGTTCTCCAGAATCTTGAGCGCCTGCGTCACGATGGCGTGGCTCTTCTCCCCCTTGATGTGCGCCACAAAGCCCACGCCACAGGCGTCATGCTCGTGGGCCGGGTCGTACAGACCGTGTTGCTGGAGGTGCTGCTGCTCTGCTGCCGTGGTCATGGCGCTTCCTTCGAAGTTTGTGGTGGCGAAAAACTCGCAAGTGGGTAAGGATAGTGCAACACAACAAAAAAGCCCAGCAAAATTAATTGGGGTCAGATTCCAATTAATTTTTCTTATTTTATTCTTTTACTTAATTGGGGACAGATTGAATTTGACGGCAATTTTGTCCGGCGAGTGCTGGTGTGGCACTCAGGTTTCAGGTGGCGGTGCGAGGGGCCGGCCCGCCTTCGAGCGCGTCGCCCGCCGCTCGGTTCGATGCTGGAGATCGGTGAGGAAGTCAGCACCCCCTAACGCCCAGCCCTTCAGGGTGGCTTCGGTCAGCTTCTCTTGATCTTCGGTATGCAGACCGCCCCGCACCAGCTCCACATAAGCCGCCTCGCGCGCAAAAGGCGTGTTGCCAAGCGCCCAAAACAAGGCGTGAGACGTGATCAGCTTGTCCTGCTGCAGGCCGATGTGGTGACCGTGGCTGGACCACGGGTAGTCGTGCGCCTCCGCCACAAGGCGCGCGCGTACCGGGTTGAGATCAATGTAGACCATACAGGCCAGCAGGTAGCGCTCGGTTTCGATCAGCGTGGAGCGGTAGCGCCCTTCCCAAAGGGTGCCGCTGCGGCCGTGAGCGTCGTTGAAATGGCGAACGTAGCGCCGCCCCACAGCTTGCATCATCTGCGGCAAACCGGTCTCGCTGGTGGGTGTTGCCAGTAGGTGGAAGTGATTGCCCATCAACACATAAGCGTGCACCGCTACCCGAAATGCGTCTGCGTACTCAACCCATAGCGCGAGCAACATGCGCCGGTCTGCGTCGTTGGCAAAGATCGGCTGGCGGTTGTTTCCGCGCTGGATAACGTGGTGCGGGTAGCCGGGGACGGTGAGACGCGGAAGGCGGGCCATGGGTTTTACAGTCCGGAGGGAACACTCCCGATCGGTAATTGGAATCTGACCCCAATTAAAGCACCAAAACCGGGATGGTCACCGGCGGCATGCCGACGTGAAACACGGCAACCTTACCCACCGCAAACACCAGCCTGGCCAGGGCCAGGGCGTGGCGGGCCTCGGTTGCCTCGGGTGGGGTGGAAGCGGCGTTCATGGCGCTGCTGCCACGTTTAGGGAAAAAGCACGCGCCCGAACAAGCGCTCGTGTTCGCGGATCGCGAAACGGTCGGTCATGCCGGCGATGTAATCGGCCACCATGCGGGCGCGCTGCTGCAAGGGATCCCCCAGGCTGACGTGGGCATCGGGCAGCTGGGCCGGATCGTCCAGGTAGCGGGTGAACAGGTCATTGACCACCTGACGGGCGCGGTCGGTGGTCTCCATCACCTGCGGGTGACGGTAAAGATTGCGCAGCAAAAACGTCTTGAGCACCTGGGACTGCGCGCGTATCTCAACCGAAAACGCCACCAGCGGACCGGCGCGGCGCACCGCATCGACGCTGTCGATCCCGGCGGCATCCAGAGCGGCTTGGGTGGTGCGAATCACGTCGTACACCTGCTCGCTGAGCATGAGTCGAATCGACTCGAACAACAGGCGCCGCCCTTGCAACTTGGGGTGGGCGGCCAGAGACTGTTGGACGAAACCACCGAACAGCGGCACCTCAGCCACCTGTTCCAGACTCAGCAAGCCAGAGCGAACACCGTCGTCGATGTCGTGCGCGTTGTAGGCGATCTCGTCGGCCAAGTTGGTCAGTTGGGCTTCCAGCGACGGCGAACCACCGCGCAGGAAACGTGCTGCCACCCCGCCGGGCTCTTGTTCTTCAAGCCGCTCGGCATTGGCACGTGAGCAGTGCTTTAGGATGCCCTCGCGGGTCTCGAAACAGAGGTTGAGCCCGTCAAACGCCGGGTAACGCTCCTCTAGCCGGTCCACCACGCGCAGGCTTTGCAGGTTGTGCTCAAAGCTCCAGCCAGGAATGTCTTGCTCGGCATCCACTGGCCCTGCCAGCGCACGCAGACAAGCGTGCAGAGCGTCTTGTCCGGCATGGCCAAACGGTGTGTGACCCAAATCGTGTGCCAGCGCGATGGCTTCGACCAGGTCTTCGTTCAGCCGCAACGTGCGCGCGACGCTCCGCCCGAGCTGCGCCACCTCCAGCGAGTGGGTCAGGCGGGTGCGAAACAGATCGCCCTCATGGTTCAGGAACACCTGGGTTTTGTAGACCAGCCGGCGGAAAGCGGTGGAATGGATGACGCGATCACGGTCCCGCTGAAAGGCGGTGCGCGTCGGCGCTTCGGGCTCAGGGAAGCGACGACCTCTGCTGTGCGCTGTATCGCTGGCATAGGAAGCAAGCCCGACAAGCGATTGACCAGACGACAACGGGGTCAAGGCCATCATGCAGCGGCGCAACTGGCGCTGATCACCTGCTCCACCAAGGCATCGGGCGCGCTGCGTACCGTGGCCAGACCAGGCCCGTCGATCAACACAAATTTGAGCTCACCCGCCTCGGCCTTCTTGTCCACCCGCATCAAAGCGAGGTAACGGCCCACGTTGTCCTGCGCGTCCAACACAGGGGCCACCACTGGCAGACCCGCACGTTGCACCAGCGTGGTCAGGCGCTCCACAAACGCCCGATTCACCAGACCCAACGCCTCGGACAACCGGGCCGCCATCACCAACCCACAACCCACAGCCTCGCCGTGCAGCCAATGCCCGTAACCCATGCCAGCCTCGATTGCGTGGCCAAAGGTGTGGCCAAAGTTCAGAACAGCGCGCAACCCCGTTTCGCGCTCGTCTTGCCCCACTACCCAGGCCTTGATCTCGCAGCTGCGCTTCACCGCATAGGCCAGGGCCGCCGGGTTGTGCGCCAGCAGGTCGTCCAGGTGCGACTCGATCCACTCAAAAAACGCCATGTCGGCGATCGGGCCGTATTTGATGACCTCGGCCAGCCCGGCGCTCAGCTCTCGTGGAGGCAAGGTCTTCAAGGTGTCCAGATCGCAGATCACGCGCTGCGGCTGGTAGAACGCGCCGATCATGTTCTTTCCCAGCGGATGGTTGATGGCGGTCTTGCCGCCCACCGAAGAGTCCACCTGCGCCAGCAGCGTGGTGGGCACCTGCACAAACGGCACACCGCGCATGTAGCTGGCAGCAGCAAAGCCGGTCATGTCGCCCACCACGCCACCGCCCAATGCAAACAACACCGTCTTGCGGTCGCAGCTGTTGGACAGCAGGGCGTCAAAAATACGGTTCAAAACCTCCCAACCCTTGAACGCTTCGCCGTCGGGCAGCTCGACCGTGTGCACGTTGTGGAATCGCCCGGCCAGCGCAGCCTGCAAACGCTGGGCATACAGGGGTGCCACGGTGGTGTTGGTGACGATCAGCGCGGTGGCCGCTTTGGGCAGATCGGCGTAACTTACGGCACTGTCCAACAGGCCAGAGCCGATCAAAATGTTGTAGCTGCGGTCGGCCAGATCGATATCGACCCGCTGAAAAGTGCTGGCGTTGTCGCAGGGAATGGATTGGGGCGTCATGCCTGAAGTTTAGGGCAGGCCCGGTAGGACACCCCGAGCCCGCACAGTCAGCCCAACAGCTTTTGCTCGCCATCCGCTGGTGGCTGAGTCAGCCCAGCCAGCTCCACCTGCATCACGATCATATTGACCAGGGTATTCACAGACGGTCGACCGGTCTCGATGGTGTGGTGCGCCGTTTCCCGGTACAACGGATCGCGTTCGGCGTACAGATCGCGCAGCCGCTGCAAGGGATCGGCCACCTGAAGCAACGGCCGCTTCGTGTCGTGTCGCAGGCGGCGATACAACTCTTCGGGGTGGGATCGCAGGTAAACGACCTGACCGCGTTGGTGCAAGCGCTGGCGGTTTTCAGGCCGCAACACCGCGCCACCACCGGTGGAAATCACCGCCGATGGCAGGCTGGTCAACTCGTCGATCACTTCCGCTTCGAGATCGCGGAAACGTTGCTCGCCTTCACGCTCGAAGTATTCTCGGATCGAGCAGCCTAGGCGCTGCTCGATCACGTGGTCGGAGTCGAAGTAAGGGAGGGAGAGCCGTCGAGCAAGGTGTCGTCCGACGGTGGATTTGCCTGAGCCGGGGAGGCCGACGAGAGCAAGGCCGAACCCCACAATTGACAGATCATGCAATGACCTTAACATTTTTTTGTTTCCGCTCGTGGCATTTAATTGCCTTTTCACTATTCCTATTTTACCTCGGCCTAAATAAATACAGTTGCGGCGGATAGAGTAAACATGAGCGCGATTTGGCTCGCATGGCCAATATAGACCACTATTCCTTGTAAATTACGTTAACCTCATTATCAAATATAAAACCTATAAAAAATGTTTTTTTCATTCGCCTGACTAGCTTCAAGCCCAAATACCAAACGGTCAATACCGACCGTTAATTATTTGGGTAGAGGACCAGCAGCCATGCACTTCGATACAAGGTGCCGAAAATATTTTTCAAGTAATCCACTCGTCTGCCAGGAAAACAATGGAGAGTCTGCGCCAGAACTCACATTCCAACCAACGCAAAACAGTCAAGGAATTGAAATAACATAACGCGTTTTATGCGTTCCATAAACAATGCAGGAGAACGTCAGCATGATTGAACTATTTGAGACTCAACGATTGACGCCGCGATCCGAAATAACCCGCGGCGTGATGAAGATTAGAAGCTCGGAGCGGTTTGTTGAGCGGTTTCTACTCTTGAATAAGTTGCCGACATAAGGGATATCACCCAGCAGAGGCACCTTGGTGGTGTCTTCGGTCTCCAGCAACTCGAAGATACCGCCAATCACAACAGTGCCGCCGTTCTCTACCAACACCTGGGTTTGCACCCGCTTGGTGTTGATTGCAATGCCCTGTGTGGTGGTTTCGCCACGGCTGTCTTTTGACACATCCACATCCAAAATGATGCTGCCTTCGGGCGTGATCTGCGGTGTGACTTCCAGCTTCAGGTTGGCCTTTCGAAATTCAATGGCGGTGGCTCCGCTTGAGGTGGCCGTTTGGTACGGAAATTCGGTACCTTGCTCGATCAGGGCTTTAACCTGATCGGCCGTCACCACCCTGGGGCTGGACACAATTTTGCCGCGACCATCTGCCTCCAGGGCAGATATCTCCAAGTTCAAGAATCGGCTGGTGTTGATCGCATCAAACAGTGAGACCGCAAACGTGGCTGGCTGCACCCCGCCCAGACCACTGGCTGGCAAGCTCAGAAAGCTGCCACTGTTGCCCAAGCCCGTATCAGCGGTGGCACTGTAAGTACTGCCAAATCCAACGCGGTTGCGGCCACCACCTACATCCCCCAAGTTGCCACCGCCCAAGCGCACGCCAAGTGAACGTCCGAAACGGTCATCGGCTTCGACAATGCGGGCCTCGATCAACACCTGGCGAATCGCAATATCGAGTTTGGTGATGAGCGACTGAATCTGTTCAAGACGAGACGGAATATCGGTCACGAACAACTGGTTGGTGCGCGGCTCGGAGATAACGCTACCGCGCGCAGAGAGTATGCGAGAGTTGACGCCAACCCCGCCTGCCGAGGCTGAGCCGTTGATTTGTGCCGCAATGTCTACCGCCTTGGCGTAGTTCATTTGAAACCCCTGGGTGCGCAGGGACTCCAGGCTTTCGATGGATGCCTGCGACTCCAGGGTTTGCTTTTCCCGGGCCGAGATTTCATCTTTGGGCGCAATCCACAAGACGTTGCCGTTTTTGCGTTTATCCAGACCCTTGGCCTGCAAGATGATGTCCAGCGCCTGATCCCAGGGCACGTCTTTGAGGCGCAGGGTGACCGAGCCGGTGACCGAGTCGGAGGTGACCACGTTGAAGTTTGTGAAATCGGCGATTACCTGCAACAACGATCTGACTTCGATGTTCTGGAAGTTCAGAGAAAGCTTTTCACCTGAATAACCAGGGCCTTGGGACAACCTGGTGTTGTCGATCACACGCTCGCGCACCTCCAGCACAAACTGGTTGTCACTCTGGTAAGCAGAATGATCCCAGTTGCCCTTGGGGGTGACGACCATGCGAACGCGATCGCCGTTTTGGTTGGTCTCGATTGTTTGCACTGGCGTGCCAAAGTCGGTCACATCCAATCGCCGGCGCAGGCCATCTGGCAGTGAGGTCTTCAAAAACTCCACCACCAAACTCTCACCCTGCTGCTGGACGTCCACGCCCACTTGATTGCTGGCCAAATCGACCACCACCCGCCCAGCGTTGCCAACCCCCCTGCGGAAATCGATATCGCGCAGAGCCAGCACCTCGCGGCTACGGGTCTCTGCAAATACCGGCGAGGAAGGCTGTGCAGAGACCAAGCCGTCCTGGCGGTCAAGCACCACGATCAGAAAATTCCCTTCGGTTCGAGCCTGATACGAGGCAGCTTCCTTGAGATTGAGCACCACACGGGTGCGATTGCCAGCCTGCACCACATTGGCCGAGCGCAGGTTGCCCTGGTTGATTTCAATCGCGCTGCGACCCACGTTGTTGGTCACACCCGGGAAATCCAGCGCGATGCGGGCTGGCATCTGGATGGTGAATCCGGTCGGCACATCAAGCAGTGGCTGGGTGGTTTCGATCCGCAGAACCTCCACACCACCTTGCAACCCCCCGGTGACCGACTGAATAGCGTTTTGTGCCTGGGCCCATGCCGAGCACAGCAGCAAACCGCAGGCCAACAGAGATTTCGCAGCCGTGCCAGGTAGGACAGCTGAACCATTGGCCATGTTTTGTTTAATCATTTCAAAGCGTCCTCTTGTAGCTGCAACGCAGCTGGCCTTTCGGTCCATTCCCCCGATGGGTCTTGCACGATTTCACGCACACTGATGGCGGTTTCCGTGATTTTGTCTACCCGACCGTAGTTTTGGCCCAGATAGCTCCCGGGGCGAACCTGATACAACAGGCTGTTCACTTTGACAAGTGCCACAAGTTGGTCATCGCGGTTGAGACTTCCCACCATTTGCATGGTGTCCAGCGGGTACGTTTCGAGCGGTTGTCTGCGCCGGTTGAGCTCAGGCTCCAGCAGCTTGGAGTTGATCACCGCAGCGGCCAGCGAGCCCCTCACACTCGCCATTTTTTCAGCACTGAAAGGATCGACCAGCCGCTCGCTGAGGTACGACTGGGGCTCAAACTTGCTAGGCTCGGGGATGGGTGTAACCCGGCCCTGAATGGCGTTGCGCTCGGTGACCATCCACAACTGCAAGCCATCGTCCGCGGAAGATGTACAGCCGCCGGCCAGACCCAAGAGCGACAGAGAAAGCCCGCAGGCCAAGAGTCTGATAGCCATCACGGATTGATCCCTTTCGCCTTTTTTTGCAACGCCACCTCTTCGGGGTCTAGGTAGCGAAACGTTTTGGCAGTCCCGTCCATGGTGAGCAAATCCTCGCGGCTGGCAACCGGCGCAAGCGACAGGTTGCTCAGGGTAACGATGCGCGAAAGGTTTGCGATGTCAGCCGCAAACAGCCCCATGTCGTGGTAGCTGCCCGTGACTTTGATCGCTATCGGCAGCTCGGCGTAATACTCTTTGATCGTTACCTGCCCAGGACGGAACAACTCAAATTGCAGGCTGCGTCCAATGCCCGCCTGGTTGATGTCAGACAACAAAGCATCCATTTCCGCCCTGCTGGGGAGTTGCTTTTCCAGCTGAGCCACGTATTGCTTGACCTGCTCCAGCTGTTTTCTGAGTGCATCAAGGTTTACCGCCTGCACTAACTTTTTCTGGTACTCGTCGCGCAGCTGCACCTCCCTGGCTTTCTCCGCAATCAGCTCATCATCGGAGTTTTTCAGCCAGGCAAACCAAAGAGCGGCGATCACCGCTGCACAAACAGCGATGTACAACAGATTGCGCGGTAGCGTGGGCCACTGAGAGGGGTCGTTGGGGTCCAGGTCGGCGAACTGATCTTGGAGTTTGGACTGAATTTGCTTGAAATCCAGGTTAGCGGCGGACATGCTGGCCATGGTGATTTTGTCCTTGCTCAGGGTTTGCCGGCTGGCACCGACCCAGCGGCGGGTGCTGGCGCTGGACGCGTGAGCGTCGCCCGAATGGTGAAGTTGGCTACCCGGCGCTGCTCCCGGCCCGAGACAGGCACCGTGGCCGCCACGATTTCGATGAGTTCGGGCTTGATAAGCCAAGGGCTGTCGTTGGCCAGGTTGCGCAACAAATCAGACACCCGCTCTTGCGACTGCGCCACGCCCTGGAGCAAGACGCTCTGGTTTTCTTGTTTCACGCTCCGCAAATAAACACCATCTGGCAGTTGTTTGGTGAGTTCGTCAAACATGTGCACAGGCAGGTTGCGGTCCGCCTGGAGATCTTCCACTGCGGTCTGGCGCGCGCGCAAAGAAGCGATTTCCTGTTGCAGCGAGGCAATATCCTTGATTTCGGCTTCGAGCTTAGCGCCTTCAGATTGCAGAAAACTGTTGCGATCCTGCTGGCTGGAGATCTCGCGTCCGTACCAGGTGAAAACAGCCCCGCAAATGACCACAGCGAGCAAAGCCGACAGAGCGAGCTGGGTGAAAAACTGCTCTTTATCCCTTTTTCGCGCGGCCTCACGGTGCGGCAGAAGGTTGATCAGAATCATTGGTTGAATCTCCTGAGCGCCAACCCGGTGGAGGTGAGGTAGGCCGGCGCTTCGCGAGCGATTTTGCGGGCCTGAACCGAGCGACCCATCTCCATGCCGTCAAATGGATTGATCACCATGCAGGCAAAGGTCGTTTGCTGGGTCACCGCTTCTGTCAGGCCCGGCAGTGCCGAGCTGCCGCCAGCCAGCAAGATATGGTCGACCTTGTTGTTGGGTGTGCTGGTGAAGAAGAACTGCAGCGCGCGTGCTACCTCTTGCGCCATAGAGTCGATAAACGGACCCAGCACAGCGGTCTTGTAATCGTCGGGCAGGTCCCCCGAGCGCTTCTTGGCTTCGGCCTCGTCAACTGAAAACCCGTACTGGCGCACGATCAGCTGGGTGAGTTGTGCCCCGCCAAAAGCCTGGTCGCGCTCGTAGAGCACCTCGTCGTTTCGCATCACCTGCAAGCTGGTGGTGAGTGCACCGATCTCGAACAGCGCAACAAGGGAGTCCATTCCCTGGTTGGGCAGGGTTTCAATCACCCGGCTGGCAGCGGTGCGGGAGGCGTAAGACTCAACATCCATCACAACTGGCTTCAGCCCGGCCGCTTCGGCCAGACCTTGCCGGTCTGACACCTTTTCTTTGCGAGAGGCTGCGATCAGCACCTCGACGTCGCCTGGTGAGCTGGCGCTTGGTCCGATGACGCAGAAGTCGAGACTGACCTCGTCAAGCGAGAAGGGGATGTACTGGTTGGCTTCAGATTCAACCTGAAGCTCAAGCTCTTTGTCTGACAAACCCCCAGGCAGCACAATCTTCTTGGTGATCACGGCCGAGGTGGGCAAGGCCATCGCCACGTTTCGGGTTTTGCTGCCGCTCTTGCGCACAAGACGACGCACAGCCTCGGCCACTTCGTCGAACTTTTCGATGTTGCCGTCGGTAATCCAGCCTCGCTCCAGGGGCTCGATGGCGCAGTGCTCAAGCACCAGCTCACCCGCGCGGTTGCGGCTGAGCTCAACCAGCTTGACACTGGAGGAGCTCACATCGATGCCCAGCAAAGGTGCCGCTTCCCGGCCAAATATGGACCCCAATGAGATCAAAGCACACCCCCAAAAAAATGATGACGACGCTTGACGTCAGGCTTTAGTAACCACTTCGATGCTAGCAGCGCGGTATTTGAGCGCCAAAGAATATATTCAATTGAAACACATTGAAACGTCGCCAAAAGCAAACGAAGCACCGACAACCAGAGGCAAATCGCGGTGTTCAGGTGAGAGATCAACAAACTTGGACAATCGGTGACCCAGCACAGCTTTTTGCAAGGCGCCCGCTTTTTATAATCTGGCCTCACCCACAAGATCGAACGCATGCCCAAAAACAACGACAAGTCAACAACCAAGGGGCCGCAGGGAGTATCTTCGGGGCGGCCGGTCGTCCGATGGATAGGTCGCCTTGCGGTGGGCTTGGTCGGACTGGCGGCAGCGGGTGTGGCTGGCATCTTGATCACGGTCGGCATCGCGCTGGCAGTCGCCTACCCCAATCTTCCCGAGGTTGCCGACTTTGCCGATTACCGCCCCAAGCTGCCGCTACGGGTGCTCACGGCCGACGGCAAACTGATGGGCGAGTTCGGTGAAGAACGCCGCAATCTGCTCACCTTTCAGGAAATTCCCGAGGTGATGAAAAACGCGGTGCTGGCGATCGAGGACTCGCGCTTCTTCGAGCACAGCGGCGTGGATTACCGGGGCATGCTGCGTGCAGCCCTGGCCAATCTGGGTCGGGCCAAGAGCCAGGGCGCATCGACCATCACGATGCAAGTGGCGCGCAACGTGTACCTGTCGGCCGAGAAGAGCTACACCCGAAAAATCTACGAGGTGCTGCTGACCTTCAAGCTGGAGCACATGCTGACCAAAGAGCAGATTCTTGAGATCTACATGAACCAGATTTTTCTGGGGCAGCGCGCTTATGGGTTTTCTGCTGCTTCGCAGACCTATTTTGGCAAGCCCTTGAAAGACGTGACCATTGCCGAGGCGGCGATGCTGGCGGGCTTGCCCAAAGCGCCATCGGCCTACAACCCGATCAGCAACCCGACACGGGCCCGCATGCGCCAGCTCCACATCATTGAGCGCATGCTGGCAAATGGCTTGATTACCGATGCCGAGGCAGAGCTGGCACGCACCGAAAAACTCCAGCTGCGCCAAGCAGGGCAACAGGCTCGGGTTCACGCCGAGTTTGCCGCCGAAATGGTGCGCCAGGTGATCGTGGCGCAGTACGGGGACGAGGCCTATACCCGTGGCTTGCTGGTGACCACCAGCCTGCGCTCAGACGATCAAGAAGCGGCTTACCGGGCGGTCCGCGATGGCGTTCTCAATTTCGAGCGGCGCCAGTTTTACCGAGGCCCTGAGCTGTTTATCAACTTGCCTGCCGACCCCGGCGCACGCGACGAGGCAATCGACGATGCGCTCAACGAGCGGCCGGACAACGGCGACCTGATGTCGGCGGTGGTGCTGCAAGCCAGCGCAGGCAAGGTGGTGGCGGTGCGCCAGGATGGGGCGCCGTTTGAGATCACCGGCGAGGGCTTGCGGGCGGTGGCCTCGGGCCTGTCCGACAAGGCCGGGCCAAACGTCAAGATCCGCCCTGGCGCGGTGGTGCGTGTGGTGCGCCAGGACGAAAAAGCGTGGCGCATTACCCAGCTGCCCGAGGTGGAAGCGGCTTTTGTTGCGATGGATCCCCGCAGCGGCGCGGTGCGTGCCTTGGTGGGCGGATTCGATTTTCAGAAGAACAAGTTCAACCATGTCACCCAGGCCTGGCGCCAGCCCGGCTCCAGCTTCAAGCCGTTCATCTACTCGGCGGCGCTGGAGAAAGGCCTGTCGCCAATGACGGTGGTGAACGACGCGCCGCTCTTTTACAGCGCGGACGAAACCGGCGGCAAGCCGTGGGAACCGAAAAATTACGACGGTAAATTTGACGGCCCGATGTCGGTGCGCCAGGCACTGGCCATGTCGAAAAACATGGTTTCGATTCGGGTGCTGCAACTGGTTGGTACGCAAAGCGCCCAAGACTGGGTGACCCGCTTCGGCTTCGGTGCCAACCGCCACCCGCCCTACCTCACCATGGCACTGGGTGCTGGTTCGGTGACGCCGATGCAGATGGCAGCGGGTTACGCGGTGTTTGCCAACGGCGGTTACCGCGTCAACCCCTCGCTGATCACGCAGGTTACCGATCACAAAGGGCGGGTTTTGTTCTCTTCGGAGCCCCACGTACCAACCGAAGAGCAGCGCGTGATCGAGCCACGCAATGCCTTCATCATGAACAGCCTGTTGCAGGAAATCGCCCGTACCGGTACCGCTGCAACGGCGCAGGCCACTCTCAAGCGCCCGGACCTGTTTGGCAAGACGGGCACCACCAACGACGCGGTCGATGCCTGGTTTGTGGGCTTTCAACCCACATTGGTGGCGGCAGCCTGGGTGGGCTATGACAGGCCACGCAACCTCGGTAGCCGCGAAACCGGAGGCGGGCTCAGCCTGCCGATCTGGATCGACTTCATGAAAGAGGCGCTCAAAAATGTGCCAGAGACCCAGTACGAGCCGCCAGCGGGCGTGGTCAACGTGGGCGGTGACTGGTATTACGAGGAATACGGCCCTGGCCAGGGGGTCAGCTCATTGGGCCTGAACGATCCGTGGCCCGGCAGGCCCGAGCTGGTGGTGCCACCCGGCCTGGGCGGCAATGGAGGCCCCCCCCTGTCGGTACCGCCACCGCCAGAAGACCGGCGCAGCATTCTGGATTTGTTCCGCAACTGAGTGCCTGCGCCAGGCAGGCATTTGGGCACGGTCACAGCGCGCCGAAGCTGCAACGTGATCAGGACACTACCGCGGCATGAGCCGCATCTCGCTCTGCAACATCTGTATGTCGTAGCGCGAGAGAAAGTTCTGACCCAGCAAGGCCAGCTCTGGCGGCTTGCCCACCATGCCCACTGCTACCGTCACACCGGGCAACGCAAGATGGCCCGCTTGCACAGGTACTTGGTGCAACACGCGGCCCGGCAAGACGCCGTTGGCGGTCTGAAACGTCACCGACTGACCGCCTTCAAGACCGGCGCGCTGCGCCAGCGCTTCGCTCACCGTGACCGAGGTGGCGCCGGTGTCCACCAAAAACGACACCGGCTCGCCGTTGACCCGACCGTCCACACGGAAGTGGCCATCGGGCCCACGCGGAATCACCAGCTCGCCGCCACTGCCCGCATGCGCCTGGAGGGCGGCGGTACGGCGCTGTTCGACCTGGTCAAAGCCTGCATAGAGCAGCCCGAGCAGCAGCAGCCAGAATGCGGTGATAACCCAGGCACCACGCCGAACGGTGCCGTGCACAGGATCGCTGGGCGGTGCTGCCATTCAGATCGCGCCAGGCTGGTTGCGCATCCAGTCGGCGGTCTTGAAAAAACTCTGGTGCAGGCGCTCGCGCAATGCAGGGTCGAGATCGTGTTCTCGCATGGCCTGGTCCATGCAGGCCAGCCACTGGTCGCGTTCCAGCACGCCAATGGCAAACGGCATGTGCCGCATGCGCAGGCGTGGGTGGCCAAAGCGCTCGGTGTAGTGCGATGGCCCGCCCAGCCAGCCGCACAAAAACCAAAACAGCTTGTCGCGCGCATCGGCCATCGTGCTGCCGTGTACCGCGCGCAATTCGCGGTAGCCTGGCTCGAGGTCCATCAGGTCGTAGAAACGGTCGACCAGCGCGCGCACCGCAGGCTCGCCGCCGACCCCGTCAAACAGCGCGGCGGTGGTGTTCATGTGCTCGCCCGTCGCAGCGTTTCCACCACCGGGGTGCGCAGCACGCTGCGCAAACCCCACCAGCCGGCCGCCAGTGCCAGCACCGCGCCGGCCAGACTGCCGGCCAGCGGCACGAATGGCGAGGCGGTCCAGGTGAACTCGAACGCATAACGCGCCAACGCCCAGCCCACTGCCACCGCCACCACCGAAGCCAGGAAGCCGGCCAGCAGACCGACCCCGATCAGCTCAATGCGCTGCACCTGGCGCAGCAGCGCCGAGCTGGCACCGACCGCCCGCAGAATCGCAAACTCGCGCTCGCGCTCGCCGCGGGTGGCGGTGATTGCGGCCAGAAGAACCACCAAACCAGCCGCCAGCGTGAAGGCAAACAAAAACTCCACCGCGCCAATCACCTGCCCCAGCACCCGCTGCAACTGGGCGATGGTCTGGCTCATGTCCACGTTGGTGATGTTGGGGAAGGCACGCACCAACGTGTTGTCAAACTGTGGGTTGTCTTCGGGCGCGCGAAAGGCGCTGATGTAACTGACCGGCACGTTGGGCAGCTCGGCGACCGGGAACAGCACAAAGAAATTGACCCGCATCGAGCCCCAGTCCACCTTGCGCAGGCTGGTGATGCGGCCCTCGGTGACCTGGCCCGCGATGTCGAACCCCAGCCGGTCGCCCAGCTTCAGGCCCAGCTCTTGGGCCAGCCCCTCTTCCACGCTCACGCTGTCGGCTTCGTTATCGGTCCACTGGCCAGCGCTGATGGGGTTGTGGGGCGGCAAGGTGGCGCTGTTGGAGAGGTTGAATTCGCGGTCCAGCAGGCGCTGCGCGCGATCGCTGCTGAAGTTTTCTGGTGCCACGGGCTTGCTGTTGATGCTCACCAGCCGGCCACGGATCATGGGGTACCAGTCGAAATCGGTCACGCCCGAATCGCGCAGCTGCTGCTGGAACGCCGCGCCCTGTTCCGGCTGCACATTGATCACAAAGCGGTTCGGCGCATCGGGCGGCGTGGCGTTGCGCCAGCTGGCAATCAGATCGGTGCGCAACAGCACCAGCAACACCAGCGCCATCAGGCCAACCGCCAAGGCGCTGATCTGCACCACCGCGTACGCCGGGCGCGCGCTGAGCTGGCGCGTGGCCATGATGAGGGCACGCGGCGCGGTGGACTCGTTCACACTGGCTCGCAGCAAGCGCACCGCGCCGTAACTGGCCAGTGCAAACAGACCCACCGCCGCCGCAAAGCCACCGACCGCGATCGCGCCCAGCAGCAGGTCGCGGCTGGCGGCCAACAGCAACGCCCCAAAACCCAGCACGCCCAGGCCCAAAACCGCCAACGTGGCCGGCTTGAGCTGGCCGACATCGCGACGGATCACGCGCAGCGGCGGCACCTGCGCGAGCTGCAACACCGGTGGCAAACCGAAAGCCAGCATCAGGGTCAGCCCCATGCCCAGACCCAGCAGCACCGGCGCGATGCCGGGAGCGGGCAGGCTGGCCTCGACCAGCCCGGCCAGCAGCACCACAAACACATGGTGCACGGCGTACCCGATCGCCACGCCCAGCGCGCTGGCCATCAGGCCGACCAGCGCGAACTCCAGCGTGTAGGCGCGCGCCATCGTGCCCTGAGACAGGCCAAGCACGCGCAGCATGGCGCAGTCGTCCAGATGGCGCTGGGCGAAACCCCGCGCCGCAATCGCGACCGCCACCGCACACAGCAGAGCAGCCAGCAACGCCACCAAATTCAGGAATTTTTCGGCCCGCTCCAGCGTTTGCTGCATTTCGGGCCGCCCAGCTTGCAGCGATTCCAGCCGCATCCCGCGCACACCCGGCAGCGCGATCTGTGCCTCGGCCCAGCGGGTGAATTTGGCCACCGGCGCGTCGTCGCCGGCGACCGCGAAGCGGTAACTGAGGCGGCTGGCGGGTTGCACCAAGCCAGTGGCTGGGAGATCTGCGGCGTTGACCATGACGCGCGGCGCAAAACTCATGAAGCCCGCGCCGCGATCAGGCTCAACCACGATGATGCGGCCCAGGGTCAAAGATGTGTCGCCCAGCAACAGCTGCTGCCCCATTTGCAGGTTGAGCGCCACCAGCAACGTGGCATCGACCCATGCCGTGCCGCGCTCAGGAATGTCGCGGGTGGCAGCGTCGGCCGCATCGGGTGTCAGCGCCACCCGCATGCTGCCGCGCAGCGGGTAGCCCGGCGAGACCGCTTTCAGCGCCACCAAGCGCGCCGCGCCGCCCAGCTCTTGCGAAGCCCGCCCCATGGTGGGAAAACCCAGCGTCTGCGTGGTCTGCAGACCGAGCGCGCGGGCTTGTGCCTCGAAGCTTGGGGGGGTGGCGTTGTCGCTGCTCAACACCGCGTCACCACCGATCAGCGCACGCGCGTCGCGCTCCAGACCGTTTTGTAGCCGGTCGGCAAAAAACCCGACAGCGGTGAGTGCGGCCACCGCCAGCGTGACCGCCAGCACCAGCAGCCGCAACTCGCCAGCGCGCCAATCGCGCCACAGAGAGCGCCAACCGATTCGCCAGAAAGAAGGGGGGTGGTGTTGCATATGGTGACCATATCGCATCCCGTGCGGACCTGCGGCGTGGCCGCCTATTGGGATGCGGCGCTGCGCGGGGGGTGGGGGTTGGTGGCGGCGGGCCGCCACGCGCTCAATGCCTGAAGTGGCGCACGCCGGTGGTCACCATCGCCACGCCGCGCTCGTTGGCGGCGTCAATTACCTCCTGATCGCGCATCGAACCGCCAGGCTGGATGACGCAGCTCGCGCCTTGGTCGATCACCACATCGAGGCCATCGCGAAACGGGAAGAAGGCGTCGCTGGCCACCGCTGTGCCCTGCAAGCTGAGCTGCGCGTGGCCGGCCTTGATGCTGGCGATACGGGCCGAGTCCAGCCGGCTCATCTGGCCCGCGCCCACGCCCACCGTCATGCCGTCTTTGCAGAAGACGATGGCGTTGGATTTGACGAATTTGGCGACCTTCCAGGCGAACATCAGGTCGTCGAGCTGTTGCTCGGTCGGCTGCAGTGTGGTGACCACCTTCAGGTCGGCGCGGCTCAGCAGGTGGTTGTCGGGGCTTTGCATCAGCAGGCCCGAGCCGACGCGCTTGATATCGCCGAGGTTCAGGCCCTGGTTCCAGGCGGTGGCACCACCACGCGCCATATCGGTGCTGCCATGGGCATTGGGCAGCGCGATTTCCAGCACCCGCACATTGGCCTTGGCTTTGAGAGCAGCCAGCGCTTCTTCGCTGTAGCCCGGCGCCATCAGCACCTCGACAAACTGCTTGCTCACCGCCTCGGCTGCGGCTTTGTCCACCGGCCGGTTGAACGCGATGATGCCGCCGAAGGCGCTGGTTGGGTCCGTTTTGAACGCCTTGCTGTAACTCTCCAGCGCGTCTTTGCCCACCGCAACACCGCAGGGGTTGGCGTGTTTCACGATCACGCAGGCCGGCGCATCAAAACCCTTGACGCATTCCCAGGCGGCGTCAGCGTCAGCAATGTTGTTGTAACTGAGCTCTTTGCCTTGCAGCTGCTTGGCGGTGACCAGCGAGCCCGGCGCTGGGTGAAGGTCGCGGTAAAAGGCGGCGGTCTGGTGCGGGTTTTCGCCATAACGCAGCTCTTGCAGTTTGACGAAGCGGCCGTTGGACTGGCCGGGGTACTCGCTGCGTTTCGGCACACTGGCGTCGGCCTCAAATTCAATCGACGAGAGGTAGTCGCTGATCGCGCCGTCGTACTGGCTGATGCGGTTGAACGCGGCCACCGAGAGCGCAAAGCGGGTCTTGTCGCTGAGCTTGCCGCTGGCTTTTAGCTCGTCGAGCACAGCCGGGTACTGTGCTGCGTCGGTCAACACCGCCACGTCTTTCCAGTTTTTCGCTGCGCTGCGCACCATCGCGGGGCCGCCGATGTCGATGTTCTCGATCGCGTCTTCCAGCGTGCAACCTGACTTGGCCACGGTGGACTCGAACGGGTAGAGGTTGACGACCAGGATGTCGATGGTGGCAATGCCGTGGGCCTGCAGCGCTGCCATGTGCTCGGGCAGGTCGCGCCGCGCCAGCAGACCGCCGTGTACCTTGGGGTGCAACGTCTTGACCCGGCCGTCCAGCATTTCCGGGAATCCGGTCAGCTCGGCCACCTCGATCACGGGCAGGCCCTGCTCAGCCAGCAGCTTCGCGGTGCCGCCGGTGGAGATCAGCGAGACGCTCAAGGCGTGCAGGCTGCGGGCGAGTTCGACGATACCGGTTTTGTCGGAAACGGATAGGAGGGCGCGCATGGTGTGGGATTCGATTGGGAGGAAGCAGTGCCTGGGCACCGGGGCGGGCGCTTATTCGATCAGCTTGTGCTCGACCAGCTTCTTGCGCAGCGTGTTGCGGTTCAGGCCCAGCCACTGCGCCGCACGCGACTGGTTGTTCTGGGACTGCTGCATGACCAATTCAAGCAAGGGTTTTTCAACCGCCTTGACCAGCATCTCGTGCAAGCCGGCCGGCTCGGTGCCGTCGAGGTCTTCAAAGTAGACCTCCAGGCTGGCGCGCACGCAGTCGTGCAGGTTGTGCTGGGGCTTGCTCATAAAGACATCTTCTTGCGGCGCACGGCGGTGCGGTGCGGTGCTGCGCTCATGCGGCCAGTTTCCAGTGTTCGGTGAGCAAGGTGTCAAGCGGCTCGGCAGCAGACCAGGTGTCCAGGCTGTCGCGCACGCAGTCGAGTTGCGCTTGCGCGGTGGTCAGCGTGTTGATGCGGCTGCGAAACACAGCGGCCTCGCCAGCGGCCAGAGGCAGAGCCTGCGCATACCAGCCCAGGTGCTTGCGCGCGCTGCGCACGCCGGTGAACTCGCCGTACAAAGCGTAGTGGTCTTCCAGGTGGTCCAGCAGCCAGGACTTGACCTCGGGCATGGCGGGCGGCGGCAGGTGTTCGCCGGTGGCCAGAAAATGGGCGATCTCGCGAAAAATCCAGGGCCGGCCCTGGGCCGCGCGGCCGATCATGATGGCATTGGCGCCGGTGCGCGCAAGCACCTCGCGCGCCACCTCGGGGCTGCTGATGTCACCATTGGCCACCACCGGAATCTTCACCCGGCGCTTAATCTGAGCCACGGTGTCGTGCTCGGCAAAGCCTTTGTAGCCCTGCTCACGGGTGCGGCCGTGCACGGTCAGCATCTGCACCCCGGCCGACTCGGCCGCCAGCGCCAGCACGCACGCGTTACGCACCTCGGCACACCAGCCAGTGCGCATCTTCAGCGTAACGGGTACGCCGTGCGGCACACAAGCGGCCACCACGGCTTCAACAATCTCAATCGCCAGCGCTTCGTCCTGCATCAGCGCCGAGCCAGCCCATTTGTTGCACACCTTCTTGGCCGGGCAGCCCATGTTGATGTCGATGATTTGCGCGCCCCGGTCGATGTTGTAGCGCGCGGCGTCGGCCATCATTTGCGCGTCGGTACCGGCGATCTGCACCGAGATCGGCCCCGGCTCACCGCTGTGGTCGGCGCGGCGCGAGGTCTTCAGGCTGCTCTGCAGGTCGGGGCGCGAGGTCACCATCTCGCTCACCGCATAGCCCGCGCCCAGCCGCTTGCACAGCTTGCGAAACGGCCGATCGGTCGCGCCCGCCATCGGGGCGACGAACAGGGCGTTGGACAGGGTGTATGGACCCAGTTGCATGGTGGTAGAAGACTCTGAGCTGGGCAAAAAAGCCGTGCGACACCCGGTGGGGCGGGTGCGTTTTGGAAGGGGAGGGTGATTGTATCTGCCTCTTTTTTTAGCAGGCGATATGCTCACGCTCCCATTTCCCGCAACCCCATCTGCCCCATGCCCGACTGGCTCACTCCGCTGATGCACGCGCTGGCCATGCCCGAACTGGGTCTGAGTACGGTGTTTGTGGTCTCTTTTTTTTCCGCCACGCTGCTTCCCCTGGGCTCGGAAGCGGTGGTGTTCGGCCTGCTCAAAATCAGCCCCGAGCTGTTCTGGCCGGTGATGGCGGTGGCCACCACCGGCAACACCCTGGGCGGCGCCGTCTCCTGGGCCATGGGTCTGGCAGCGCACCGCGCGGTGGACAAGGTGCGCCACAAGCCAACCGACCATCCGACTGCGCCGCGCCACCCGCGCGCGCTGCGCTGGCTGAAGCGCTTTGGCCCCAAAGCCTGCCTGCTGAGCTGGCTGCCGGGCGTGGGCGATCCGCTGTGCGCGGTGGCGGGTTGGCTCAATCTGCCGTTTTGGCCCTGCGTGCTTTACATGGCGATCGGCAAGTTTGCACGCTACCTCACTGTGACCACCGGCCTGCTCTGGGTGTTCCCCGGGGGACTGTGACCAGCTGAGCCAACTGGCGATACTGACCGGCCCCGCCAGCCACACGCCCCCGCCTTGAATCACGCCCCTGCCCTGCCCCACGTCGCCGCCGGCGCGCCCCTTCCCCGTGCCCTTTGGGCGCTGATGGCGGGCAACTTTGTGATCGGCACTGGGGTGATGGTGGTGCCTGGCACGCTGAACGACATCAGCGCCTCGCTCGGCATCTCGATCCCGCAGGCTGGCCAGCTGATCACCGCAGCCGCCATCCTCATGGGCCTGGGCGCGCCGCTGTTTGCGAGCGTCGTCGCCGGCTGGGACCGGCGCCGGTTGCTCACGCTTTCGCTGCTCTGGTACGCGCTGCTCATGGGTATCTGCGCGCTGGCGCCAAACTACGCGGCCCTGCTGCCGCTGCGCGTGCTGGCGGTGATTGCGCCCGCCATCTTCACCCCGCAGGCCGCAGCCAGCGTGGGCCTGCTGGTGCCACCGGCGCAGCGCGGGCGGGCGGTCACTTTTGTGTTTCTGGGTTGGTCGGTGGCATCGGTCGTGGGCCTGCCGCTCTCGGCCTGGATCGGCAGCGGTGTGGGCTGGCGGTGGGCGTTTGCGCTGGTGGTGGTGATGTCGCTGGCGAGCGCGCTCTGGGTCTGGCGCGCTATGCCCAACGGCATCCGACCGGCCGCGCTGTCGCGCAAATCCTGGTGCGCCACGCTGGGCTCGGCGGCGCTGATGATGGCGGTGGGCGTGACGCTGCTGATGTCGTTTGCGCAGTTTGTGCTGTTCTCGTATTTCGCGCCCTACTTTGTGCAGACGCTGGGCATGGGCGGCGGCACGCTGTCGCTTGTGTTTCTGTGGTTCGGCGCCTTTGGCTTGCTGGGCAACCTGGTGTTGTCGCGTTATATCGACCAGATCGGCGCGGCGCGCGCCGTGCTGTTTTTGTTGGGCGCCATCGCGCTGTCGCTGCTGCTGTGGCCACTGGGACGGCTCGGTCTGTGGCAGCAAGCGCTGGTGCTGATCCCCTGGGCGATCGGGTGTTTCGCCGGCAACTCGGCGCAACAGGCGCGTCTGGTGCAGCACGCGCCGGAGCTGGCCAGCGCCACCGTGGCACTCAACACCTCAGCGCTGTACGCCGGCCAGGCGTTGGGCTCTGCGCTGGGCGGCATGATGATTGCGCGGGGCCAGATGCTGCGCCTGCACGAGGTGGGTCTGGTGCTGATGGGGCTGGCGATGGCCTTGAGCGTGTGGGCGGCGCGGCGTGCGGCAGCCACTGCCCCCGATCAGAAACGCTCGTAAGGCATCAGGTAGCGCCACTGGCCAGCGGCCAGGCCCGCCAGCCCGATACGCCCCATCCGCAGGCGCTGCACGCTGGTGGGTTTGACGCCGGCGCGCTCACACAGATGCGCCACCTGTCCGGGCAAATTGCCCTTGA
>Ga0105054_10000911_pt1 | contig 48393 bp, 40 predicted proteins | sample BON02_FD_78091 | JGI IMG/M metagenome (GOLD analysis project Ga0105054, IMG submission 78091) | Freshwater microbial communities from Lake Bonney liftoff mats and glacier meltwater in Antarctica - BON-02 (megahit assembly) | ecosystem: Environmental > Aquatic > Freshwater > Ice > Glacier...
GGGCAGATGCTTGGCGCTACGCTGAAAAAGTGGACCGGTCCATTCCATGGACAGTAAGTCGGGGAGCGGGGCGCAAAACGCAACCATTAACTTAACGTAGTAATACTAGCAAACGCTCTGCCTGGTCGCTCACGAACGTAAAACTAAAGGTAACGGCATCCGCCTCCCAGACGATGCCCTCCACTGAATGGATGAGCGAGGAATACTGCGATTCACTTAAGCGCAGCGCTAACTCAGCAGCTTTGCGCTCGGTGATGTCCTGGGTCATCCCCATGAGATTCTGCACGTCACCCCGTTTATCGGCAATAGGAACAACATAAGAGACACAGTAACGACCATTCATTGACTCGAATTCAAATTCAACGCTTTGGCCCTGGAGGGCCTGCTGGAGTAATGGGTCAATACGATCCTGATCCGCAGTGCTGATGGCCGAAAGATAGGACGTGCCACAAATTGCCTTGGCATCCGACACCTCCATCATTTTCAGCCCGACACGATTCATCATCGTGATTTGCCCCTTCTTATCAATCTCATGCACACAAATGGGTGCATTTTCAAATAGCAGACGGAATTTTTGCTCACTCTCCCGCAATGCCTCTTCGGCCTGCTTGCGCTCGGTATTATTCTGGAGGGAGCTGCGTATTCGAGTAATCGAGCCATGACTATCCCGAATCAATCGGTCGGTAATCAGTATAGCCAAGATGGAACCATCCTTGTGCCTCATCCTACGCTCAAATGAACCCTCGACCGGTAACGTGCCAGCAAATTTGGCTTGGATTGCCGCCTGGGAAGCTTCGCGGTTGACCATGAACTCAGAGATAGTGTGGCCCAGCATCTCATCTCTGGTATAGCCGAAAAGTTGTAGCTCCGTATTATTCACTTTCACCAGACATCCGGTGGCATCAATCTCATGGTAGCCCACCGGAGCCTCATCGAATAACTGGCGATAGAGTTTTTCGTTTTCCCGCAGCGTCGCTTCCGCTAGTTTGCCCACGGAGATATCCTGAAAGATCCCGGTCAGTTTCACCGGACGTCCCTCAACTAAAGTCACCTCACAAGTGGCTCGCACATCGATCCGGCGACCCTTGGTAGTCTCCATTTCTAGCACGAGATCGTAACCTGTTCCATGCTCCATCGCTGGAGCAATTTTTTCAGAGATAATGCGGCGCGACTCGGGTAGGTAAAAGTCGAGGGCGGTAGCCACCGTGGGGGTATACTTGTCCGACGTCGTGTCGTGGATCCGGTAGGTCTCGGCGGTCCAAAAAAGAGCCTCGGTTTCGAGGTCCAACTCCCAACCGCCCACTCTAGCGGCGGACTGTGAGGCCTCGAGCAACTGAGTGCTTTGGCGCAATGCTTCATCGGCCTGCCTACGTTCGGTAATATCCTCAATCGCCCCGATTACTTTGAGAGGAGAACCCTGTAAATCAGTGGCCAATTCGCCATGAGCTTTAACCCAACGAATTTCACCACTATCCTGACGAATAATACGATGTTCTAAATCATAACTCTGGCCGTGTAATCGAACCGCATTAAAAGCCTTTTGCACCGCTGCCTGATCATCCGGATGGGCAATATTAATCAGATCCGCGCTGGATAACGACTTTCCATTAGAACCATGTATGCTGAGCCATCCCTCGGAAAATGACCATTCATCACGCCTCAAATCCCATTCCGATCCGCCGGTTTGGGTCAATCTTTCGGTGGCAGATAACCGTGCCTTTAACCGCATGAGCTCTGCCGAGACTTCGTTGTTCTCAACTAACTGTGGCGGGGCAAAAACCCTCAATTGCTGGCGCCACACCAGTCCCATTCTCTGCCTAATGGCAGTCCATAATGGGGTGAAAAAATGTGTGAGCCGGGGAAGTTTCATTGGCAACATGACCAAGCTAATGGTCAGTCTGTGGAGTAAGTCTCCCATTCATAAGTGTTCTCTCTCTACACCCATAAGGCTGTGCATATCCTGATCAAAGACGAGACTCATCTCCACGGATTAAAGTTATAATCCACCCCCAGCAGGTATCTTCTTCGTAAATGAGCCTCCGTGCTCTTAGCTAGCAGCACTAGTATAACGAGCGAAGACCATCTTACCCCCGGCAGTCGGGAGCACGCTCACCACTTCGGCGCATACTTGTTGGCCGAGGTAATCGCGACCTCCTTCGACGACGATCATGGAGCCATCGGTCATGTAGCCGACCGCTTGACCAGGTTCCTTGCCCGGCTTGGTCAGCTCAACCGTCAACGATTCGCCGAGCATCAACTCGGGACGCAGCGAACGCGCCAACGAGTTGAGGTCCAACCAGGACACTCCGTGAAACTCCGCTATCTTCGATAGATTGTAATCCGTGGTCATCAACTTGGCCTTCATCGACTGAGCGAGAAACACCAGCTTGGCATCGAGGTCTTCGCGATTAGAAACTTCGCTTTCAGGAGTGCGCAAATCGAGATTTTTGATCCGGCGCAACTCATTCAGCACTTCCAAACCGCGACGACCCCTCGCCTGCTTTTGCGGGTCACTTGAATTGGCCACTGCATTGAGCTCTCGGAGCACAAAACGGGGAATTACGAGCGCTGCGCTGAGAAATCCCGCTGCGCAGACTTTGGAAATACGACCATCAATGAGCACACTGGTATCAACCACCACGAGTGGCACATCCACTTCATGCGGGACGAATCGCACGTAGGGAATCACGAGATTGAAATCATCGCGTCCCCGCAGGGCGATCACCGTGCAGAGGTAGGTAACGATAATAAAGAGGCTCAGACGAACGATGAAGATGATCTGAGGGTCGCCGTATTCCAGCAGCGGAGAGATGCCGATCAAATACGCAATGAGCACCCCGATCGACAGACCGAAAGTAATCGCCGAAAGACCACGCAAGGAAAACCCCTTCAGTAACACATCCACCAGCAGCACCAACGCCCCGATCAGCGCACCGATCAAAGCCGCTAGGCTCCGATAATCATCCCACTCCCGCACCGTGTAGCACACCAGCCAACCCGCGGATGTGCACAACGTGATAAATACCATCCGGATCGCAAAGAGTGTTTTATTCATACCGAGGGAATCAGGTTAAAAAGAAATAAAGCAGCACTGGCCCAAGAATAAAGAGAAAGATCAGCGCATAAAGAAACCGGATTGTCCGACGGGCTTTTACCTTTTCAGATGGGTCCTCAGTCATATCAGTGAATGCGAACTGAACCCCTATTTTCATGACAAAGCAATACTGGCTGGTTAAATCCGAACCCGAAGCCTACTCGTGGGCCGACCTCGTAACTGAGAAAGAAACCGACTGGACGGGCGTGCGTAACTATCAGGCACGCCTCCATCTCAACGCCATGCGCAAGGGCGATCGTGTGTTTTTCTACGAGAGCGTGAGCACCAAGGCCGTCGTCGGCATCAGCGAAGTCACCGAAACCGCTACCGAGGATAAAACCGCGGATAAGCTGGGCTGGGTCTCCGTGAAACTCAAGGCCGTGAAAGCACTCTCTCAACCCGTCACCTTGGCGCGCGTCAAAGAGGAAGAGTCGCTCGCCAATGTCGCGCTCATTCGCCAAAGCCGCCTCTCCGTGATGCCCCTGTCCAAAGACGAATTCACGCACATCGTGAATCTGGGCAAGAAGGGCGCCTGATCACTCCACATATTTCGCCAAGGTCTCCCGGGCTATTCCCTTGATCCGCTCGCGCAGTTCTGGGGGCTCAAGTGCTTCCGCCGCCGGACCAAACGTGAACAGCCACCACGCGAGCCATTCGAGAGAAAAGGTGTAGAGCGAAAACTCCCGACCGCCGTCGCGTTCAGCTTCCTCGATCAGCGTCGCGTAGCTTTCCATCCGCGCCTTGCCCTGCATTGAATCGGCGATCCAGATGCGTGCCCGGATCGTCTCCTCCCCTTCCGATTCCTTTTCCAGGTGTTCCCGCAATGAGAAATCGGGCCGGTGTTCAAAACGCTCCGACGCGACGGACAGATCGCGAATGCGGTCGATTCTGAATTGGCGAAAACCCAACCGCAACCGGCACCAAGCGATCAGATACCAGGCGCCGCCGGAATACACCACACCAAGCGGCTCGACCTCACGCGTAGTTTCCTCTCGCTCACGGCCGGCATAGCGCAATTGGAGCACCCGCCGATTCACCACGCTCTTCTGCACCGCGAGGAGCCAAGGTTGTTGTCCGGAATCGGGCACGGCCCCGAACGTATTGCCGTAAACCACTGTCTGCCGCGCGAGCCGTTCCACATGTTCCTTGCGATCACCCGGCAGCACCGCGCGAAGCTTATCCAACCCCGCAGCCATCGGCGCGCCCAACGACGCATCCGTAAAATGCTTCACCATTTCGCCACCCACAAACAGCGCCGAAGCTTCATCTGCGGTTAGCATGACCGGAGGCAGATGATAGCCTTTCACCAAACTGTAGCCCACCCCCGCCTCGCCCACGATCGGCACGCCACCCTCGCTCAAAGCCGACATGTCGCGATAAACCGTGCGCACGCTGATCTCAAAATGCTCGGCCAATTCATCCGCTTTCACCAAGCGCCGCCCCTGCATAAACATCACCATCGCCACGAGTCGGTCCGTTCGATTCATCCCGCCAATAATAGGTCGAATGAGCCCGACGCCAAACCGTTTTTGCCTGGGGGCTAAAATTATCATGGAGAGGAACCCGCGCAGCGGGCGATGAACGGAGGGCTCCTCTTTCTGTCATGGCGAGGAGCGTAGCGACGTGGCCATCCACGAATTACTTGTCGGCCACACTTGCCTGTTCGTGGATCGCCACACCCACGCGCTGAACGGGACAGCTCGCACTGACAACACAATGATATCACAACCCAGTTTTGGCGTTTCTGACCTAAACAGAAGCATTCCGGTCCGTCGCTCCTAGTAATCCACCGCTCGCACCGCATAACTTTCTATTCTTAACGTTCTCAAAACGCATTTCCTCGTGGTGTGCTGCGCATATCCTGCCAGTTGATTAATTTCGCAATGGTTAGCCCCAACCCCGACTCAAACAACGGAACCGGCGAAAAGAGCGCTGACTCCTCCTCCACATCAACGCTGCCAGATGCCGTTATCCGCCTAGCGGGCAATTCGCAGGATGGCATTCAGACCATCGGCGGTTTCCTCGCCAAACTGGCTGGGAGAAGTGATCAGGAAGTCATCACTTACATGACGATCCCGTCCACCATCTCCGGTGGACCTTCGATTTTCCAGGTGCGGATGGGCACGGGCGAGATCCTCTCCGTGGGCGACCAAACCGACTTTCTGGTCACGTTCTACCAGCACAGTTACGAAGAGCACATCAGCTCTCTGCGTGACGGAGGCGTGCTGATTTACGATAGCGATCACGTAGAGCCCGACACCTCCGACCGGCGTTTCCTCTACGTGCCCGTTGCCATCACGAGCAACACGATCGAGGTCATGGGTGGTTCCGCGAAGAACAAGGGCAAAAACATGTTTGTCCTCGGGTTGATCTCGCGAGTCTTCAGCCTCGATGTGCTAAAGCTGCAAACCCTCGTCCGCGAACGATTCGCCGGTAAAGGCGAGGATGTCGCCCGCAATGCATTACTCGCGCTTGACGCAGGATACGCCACGCCCGTCGAAAATCTCCTCGGCCACAGCTACAGGTTTGGAAAATCCGAACGCGACAGCGATAAGCCACAGGTCACCATGGATGGAAACACCGCACTCACCTACGGCCTCCTGGCCGCTGGCGTGCGCTATGGCGCGGGATACCCCATCACCCCGTGGTCCACCATCATGGAAATGCTGCGCAGCGAGTTGCCAAAATACGGAGGCACCTTTGTGCAGGCCGAAGATGAACTCGCCGCAGTTTCACTTGCGCTTGGTTTTGCGTATTCCGGGCACCTCGCGGTAACCGGCAGTTCAGGCCCGGGTCTCTCGCTCAAATCAGAAGCTCTCGGTTGGGCCGTGATGGCAGAGATCCCCCTCATCGTGATCAACGTGCAACGCGGCGGCCCCTCAACCGGACTCCCGACAAACATCGAGCAAAGCGATCTCATGCAAGCGATCTATGGCAGCCATGGCGACGCCCCTCGCGTCGTAATCGCGCCGCGCGATGTCGAAGATTGCTTCTATACCGCACTCGAAGCCGCCCGCATCGCCAAGGAATGCAGCGTGCCCGTAATCATTCTCACCGATCTATCCCTCGCGACCCGCATCGAAGCCTTCGACGAGCCGGATCTGGCAGCACACATCAAAGATCCCGTCCTCGATCTCTCCAACCGTTCGGAAGATTATAAGCCCTACCCACTTGATGAGATTACTCGCCACGCCCCTCCGGGTTCGGTGATCGATTCCGGCACCTATCCCACGGTAACGGGACTTGAACACGATGAAATGGGCCATCCCTCCGCCAACCCCGCGCTGCACATGCAAATGACCGCACGCCGGCGTGATAAACTCAAGCAACTCGGCGAATCCTACCCGCGTCCAGCAGTCCATGGAGACGAGGAAGGCGACATCCTTCTGGTCAGCTGGGGTTCGCCCTATGGTCCAACCAAGGAAGCCGTTAATCGCATGCGTAAAGCCGGCCAAAAGTGCGGTCATCTCCATCTGCGACATGTGCATCCATTGCCACCGGAGCTCGAACGCATCTTCGCCCGCTACCGACAAATCTTCGTCATCGAAATGAACGATCAGGGACTCTATGGTTTCGGCCAACTCGCCACCCTGCTACGAGCCCGCTACGCCAACCCTGCCATTCGCAGCATCACCAAAACCGATGGCCTCGGCTACAAAACCCGTGAGATCACCGAAGGTGTCCAGCGCCTCTGCGGTGAAGCCTCCGCCTCGGTCTCGGCCTACCCCACGAACTGACGTCTGAAGCCTTATCTTTCTCGTTCCTCTTTATCTTAATCGTTCTCTACCAACAACAGGCCCGATCAAACCGAGATAACGATAACGAGAAAAATTAAGAGAACGATTCATCACTTTCCCTCCTAAGATTCAACATCCCATGAGCTCCGATACCATTACCCCAACGCAACCCGATAAAGAACGCGTGCCCCTCACCAAGAAAGCCCTCACCGCCGATCACCCCACGTGGTGCCCCGGCTGCGGAGATTTCGCCGTGCTCTCCTCGTTTTATCGCGTGCTCGAAAAGCTCCAGCTCCCCCACGAAAACATCGTGACGATGGCCGGCATCGGCTGCAGCTCGCGCTTCCCTTATTTCGTCAACACCCACGGCGGCCACTACATCCACGGTCGCTCGCTCCCCTTCTCCGCGGGCATCTCCCTCTCACGCCCCGACCTGCATGTTTTCGTTTTCGGCGGTGATGGCGACGGATTCTCCATCGGCGGAAATCACCTCGTGCACACCGCGCGTAAAAACGTGAATCTGACTTATGTGATCATGGACAACTTCGTCTATGGCCTCACCAAGAAGCAGACCTCCCCGACATCACCGATCGGTTTCAAATCGAAGACCGATCCGACTGGCGCGATGGACCAACCCATCAACCCGATGCGCACCCTGCTCAACACCGGCGCGACCTTCATCGCCCGCAGTCACGCGACCCAAGTGAAGCACATGATGGAAATGATGGAGCGTGCTGCCCGTCATAACGGATTCTCAGTCGTCGAGATTCTTTCCGAGTGTGTCGAGTTCTTCCCCGGTTGCTTCGACGAAGCCAATCCACGTAAAGGCGGCGCCTTCACTCCCATCGAACTGAAGCGAAACGACGGCACTCCTGAAGATGAAGATCGCCACGATCCCACCGACGAACTCGCCGCCGCCAAGCTCGCCCTCGAACCATGGCCGGCCCGTTTCGGAGTTTACTACGAAAAGAGCCGTCCCTCCAAAAACGAGCTCGAAGCCGGCTTGGTCAAAAAAGCGCGCGAACGCACCAAAGGCGCCAGTGATCTCGAACTCCTCCAAGCCAGCTTCGCCAAACTGCGCTAAGCCTCACAGTTCTCAGACAGAGCCTCAAGGCGACGTTCGGCTAGTATGAAAAACAACCTTCGCAGATTGACATTCGTATTCGGCATCATCTGTGCATTCGCGCTCGTTGCCGCTGTAGTCCTACGAGTATTGATCCACAGCAATCGTGCAGAACGGGATGTTTACTACTCAACAATCGTTCAACAGGCAAAAACGAAAGACAAAGAGGACAGGCGTATTCAGACTGACGCGCTTGAAGCTGAAGCAAAGAAGCGACCTGGATCTCTTGCCCTAATTGCTATGCCAAGCACTAACCAAGCAGAAGCGTCCAAGCGAATGTGGTGGCTCTTCGATGAACCTTACAATCGTCTTTTACATTGGAGAAACATCATCGATGGACTAATGATATTCTCAGTTCTATTTGCTATCTACTGCCACCTTGTGCGTCAGGCTATAATACGGAAAGAACCCAAACAACAGAGCCTAAACAAGCGGCACTGAAACTCTTGCGAGGCCCTCCTCGCCTTTCGTGGCTCAGATTGATTACCGAAAAGTCACAAAAATCGCACAGCGAATTAAGCACTCAAAGCGCCTATGGGCGCGCGAAAAATAAACTTCGGCGAATAGGGCTCTTTTGTGACTTTTTGCGGCCAATCTTCAGGACATGCCAGTGGCACATCCTGATCAAATTCCGCCCTTCTTCACATCGAATGAGAAGCGGCCAGGACCGGAGAAGAAAAGCGCAGCCGTTACCGCGAGGTAGATAAACGCAAGTTCGCCACTACCCGGATTGGACAACTTAGCGCCATGAGCGACGAGAAAGGCGACTCCCATACCAAACCCGAGAACCAACGCCGCAAACCTGGTATACCAGCCTGCCACGATCATCGCTGCGCAAACCACCTCGGCAAAGATCATTAAAATCAGACCCGGGGTCCGCCCAATACCAATGGCATCGGGGAATTTTTCCATCATAGAGGAAAAATTCATCGCCTTACCGATCCCGTGATTGAGAAGCATGGTGAGACCGACCCAGATGCGAAGAATAAGCAGACCAAAATCAACGCTCTGCGGGATAAACTTAAGTTGAAACAATTTCATAATTTATAGGGATTGGCCGAAGCGTTTCAGAAGCCGGAAATATGTCGAGTCTGGCCATTTACCTTCGGAGCGATTTGAGGAATGTTCTCCCCATGTCAAATCCCATCCCATCCGGCGTCCGTATTGGCCATGTGCACTTGAAAGTCGCCGATCTCGATCGCGCACTGGGGTTCTATTGCGATGTGCTTGGATTCACGATCACGCAGCGATACGGCAATCAAGCGGCGTTTATTTCCGCCGGTGGCTATCACCATCACATCGGATTAAATACTTGGGAAAGCGCCGGAGGCCAGCCGCCGCCACGCAGTTCCACCGGCCTGTTTCATACCGCCATACTCTATCCCACTCGCCAGAATCTCGGCGAGGCGCTCCGACGTCTGCAGGCCGCGGGAATCGCGCTGGACGGAACCACTGATCACGGCGTAAGCCAAGCCCTCGATCTTGCGCGACCCCGATCAAAATGGAGTAGCACTGTATTGGGATCGCCCTGAGGAAGAATGGCCACGCACCGAAACGGGGGAACTGGCGATGGTCACCGAATCACTAGATTTAGCTGACCTGCTTCAGGCTAATGAGGCCCAACCGCCTTGTTTCCCCTCATCGGCATGCTCGCCGCAATGACCGCCATCTGGATCATTCTCACGGGATTAATGATCTCCCCCACTCCATTCTTCTTCTTCCCAAGTCCATCCGGAAGCACCATTGAGTGGAGCGTCGATTTTCCCATTCGACTCCGCTTTTTCTCCCACCCATAAATAAAGTATGTCATCTCGGATACCTCGCGGACGTTTCGTAGCCGTGCTCGGCAGCATTCTCGTATTGGTGATCATTCGTTCCGCGATCGGAGCCCATTATCCGCATGATTGGTTGCTGGAAAACGCACTCATGCTCGTGGTGGGCATTCTACTCGTTTCGACCTACCGGAGTCTACCGCTCTCGCGAGTCAGCTATGGCCTGATCTTCGTCTTCCTCTGCTTGCATGAAACCGGAGCTCACTGGACTTACGCCAAGGTGCCTTACAACGAATGGACGCAAGCGCTCTTCGGTGTCAGCTTGAACGATACATTGGGTTGGGAACGCAACCACTTCGATCGTCTGGTTCATTTTCTCTACGGGCTACTGATCGCGTATCCTATTCGTGAAGTATTTCTTCGGGTGGCTGATGTGCGCGGATTCTGGGGCTACTTTCTTCCGCTCGATCTGGTCATGAGCACTTCGATGATCTTCGAACTCATCGAATGGGGCGGCGCCGAATATTTTGGCGGCGAACTCGGCATGGCCTACCTCGGTTCACAAGGCGACATCTGGGATGCCCATAATGACATGGCGCTGGCCAGTCTTGGAGCAGTCATTGCCATGACCATCATCGCGCTGATCAACGCGCGCTATAAACGCGACTTCGCTCGAGAGTTCCGCGATAGTTTGAAGGTCAAACACCCCCAACCGCTCGGAGAGGAAGAGCTTGATCGCATGCGCGGATCGTCAGAATAATCTTACTCTAATACACCCATGCCCTCCTCATCGCCCCCAGAGATAAAGCCGTTTCAGGCCATCATCCTGATCCTGTCGATCCTCACCATTAGCGCGCTGGCGGCCGAACTCATTTTCGACATTCCTACCGAGGCTCAGCGAGTGATCAGATGGGCCGATACCTGTATCTGCGTTCTTTTTCTGATCGATTTCTGTATCCAGTTTAAGCGGGCCGAGTCGAAGCTGCGCTTCATGAAATGGGGCTGGATTGATCTGCTGGCTAGCATCCCTGAGATCGAGGCCTTGCGTTGGGGTCGGCTCTTTAGAGTTTTCCGAATCCTCCGTATTTTCCTCCTCGCGCGCTCACTCCGGGAATTCATCTCCAGTCTCTTCAAAAATCGCACCGAAGGAGGGGTCGCTTCGGTCTTTCTCATCACTTTCCTGGTCCTCGTTTTTTCCTCCGTCGCCATCCTCTTCGCCGAGCGAACCACCGCAGCCAATATCCGGTCCGCCGGTGACGCCGTTTGGTGGAGCGTCACCACCATCACGACCGTGGGCTATGGAGATAAATATCCTGTCACCCATGAAGGCCGCATGATCGCGGGTCTATTGATGATCACCGGAGTCGGTCTGTTCGGCACGCTCAGCGGTGTGATCGCTAGCTTCTTTCTCGGCCATCACCGTGACCAACAAAAGAAGGACGAAGAACTCATGCAGCAGTTCAACGAGCTGAAAAGCGAGATCGCCATCCTCCGTGAGCAAGCTTCGCAGAATAAACATTCATCCTGACATAACGTTGTCACTGATTGCTCGTATTCTCCGCGCGTTATGAAATCAAAACCAGCACGTTGTCCTTGGGCCAAATCTGAAAACGATATCGCCTATCACGATAAAGAATGGGGTGTGCCGCTGCATGATGATCGAGCCCTGTTTGAAATGCTCATTCTCGAAGGTGCTCAAGCCGGGCTGAGCTGGAGCACGATTCTCAACAAACGTGAAAACTATCGTCGCGCCTTCGACAATTTCGACGCGAAGAAGATCGCCAAGTATAGTGATAAAAAAGTCGCGGCTTTGCTCGCCGATGCCGGCATCGTTCGCAATCGCCTCAAGATCGCCTCCACAATCAGAAACGCCAAAGCCTTCCTCACCGTGCAAAAAGAGTTCCGCAGTTTCGATACCTACCTCTGGTCATTTGTCGGTGGTAAACCGATCGTCAATCACCGCAAGGAAATGGAAGATATGCCGGTTAAAACACCGATAAGCGACGCCCTCAGTAAAGACCTCCTCAAATGCGGATTCAAATTCGTGGGCTCCACCATCATGTATGCCTTCATGCAGGCCACCGGCATGGTCAACGACCACCTCGTCACTTGCCCACGCCACAAAGTCTGCGCGAAACTCCACTGATCAATAGCGCGCGTGCTTAAGGATAAACTCCACGATTGGCGTGGGATCGGGCAAACTGTGCGAACTGTGCCCGCCACCCGGTTTGATGATTACCTCGATCGTGCCACCACCCTCGCGATAGCGCTGCTCAAGAATTCTTAAATTGGCTTCCAAGCTCACCGTCTTGTCCGCATCGCCACTGACTCCGATAATCGGGATACCCGCTTTGAGCACCGGGTCGATCCGATCCAATGGGCTCACTTTAGCCGTTTCCATTTGCTCAAGGGTGAGCCCGTAATTCGCCGCGACATCCGCCCAACGTGAGGTCTGGTAACCCGGCCAACTTTTCAAATCGAGCGCAGGTGCATCGAGGTAGAGCGCCGCAACTCGCTCGGGATAATCTGCCGCAAAATTAAACGCATACAACCCACCACGACTGAACCCTTCCATCACCATTTTCGAAGCGAGTTCGAAATCCTTCGTCAACCTCTTGTAATAGGCATCGAAGATCGCAATCGCAGCCGGAGAGCCGTATTGATCGCTCGCGTTGATGTAGGCCAAGTGCCAGCCCTTTTCGAGCAGCGCCAAGGAAACCTGTGGACCATGCCGGTCGCCAAACCATTCAGCCCGCCACACCCAAGGGTTTCCCAGGGCCGCTTCGTGAGGCACGATTAAAGTCGCCGGTTGGCCATCGACGATGAAGTCGAGCCGCTCGTAGCCATGCCATTCAGATTGGGTCATGCCCGGGCCATGATTTGCGGTAGATCGTGCGGTCATCGAAGGAGTCATGAAAATTGCCGTCAGAATGCTAAACGCGAAGTATTTAAGAGAGAGTCGAAACATAGTGGATTAGGGATACATCGGCACGCCCGGATCTTGGGGTGCAGTGGGCACTTGATCAAGCCTTCCATCGGCTGGACCGGGTGCAGGCGGCGGGGCCGGCGTAATCTGCGCAGGTTTCGACCAGGTCGCCTCAATCACATCGCCCGCCGAAACCGTGAACATGAAATCATCAGAACAATGTGAGCTAGTTCCGAAGCGTCACGGGACCGATTAATCCCGACGGCAACTGGCGCCCATCGCAACGGTTGGCCATCGAATTGGTCACCCTGATTTGCAAACGGTTTTTGCCAGGATAACAGACTTCATTCAGGGGCAAGATATACGGAGCCCATGCCTGCACCCCGACTCGCCGATCATTGATCAAGACCTCGGCGATGTCACCCACCACACCCAAATCGATAAATCTCGGCGGCGTGTCCTCGCTCAAATCAAAGCTTGTGAGATAATCCTGCGTGCCCGTAAACGTTTCCCAACCCTCTGCCTGAGCCCAATCGCCCAGCGCAGGAATTTTTACTGATATCCCATCCTCGTCTTTCGCTTCCCACGCTCCATCCAGAGTCATGATCACCTCGCCCGGCATTTGAGGAAGTGCAACATCTGCAACTAGCTCGCGCCTCGTATCAACGGCGAACACCACGGATTCACGTCGATCCAAACGAAGCGCGACCTTCATCCGACCATCCTCAAGCACTTCGGCCGGATGGTGCTGCGTGGTGCCATCAAATGTATTCCAGCGCTCGATCCCGCCACACGCGCCCAGGCACACATTTCCGTCCAAGGCCGATTCGCCTTCATTGACCAGTAGATAGAAATCCACCTCACCTTTGCGGTAGCGAATCGCGCGTAAATCTTCGCCGCGTGCGCCCTGCCACTCCACGTCGCGTCCTACGCAATCGGCCACCTGTGCGACCAAATCATCATCAGCCCAATCTCGCAACACGCGCCCCCCCGCTGCTTCAAACTCGTTGATTCGCTCTTCTGCTTTCGCACCCAGAGTGCCGGGTTGATCGATGATCAACAACTTCAGCCGCTGTTCGCCTGCGACTAACACGCCATCTTCCACCGTGCCGTTTTCTAATCCCGGCCCATCGATAAATATAAAGTCTTGTTGTTTCTGCTGCAGCACCGCCGAGGCCTTCCACGCCATCAAATCTCCATCAGTCACCACCGCTGTTTCGCAAACCTCTTCACCATCGCAGAGCAACCAGCACATCCGCCGACCGTAATCACCGATCAGTCCGAAATACGGCCACCACACGTTGTTGATCGCCACATCCGGTTGGCTCTCATATGCGCGACGACCACGAATCGAATAAAATGCCGCGTGCGGGTAAATCAAATTGGTGCCACGCACGAAATGCCAATCGAGCATCCACTTGATCTCGTCGAGATTGAGCTCCCATCCGTAGGCGCCAAACACCTCGACCACATTAAATCGCCGATGCCCCAATCGCGCCGCGCTGCTCGCTCCTTTCGCCGTCAAACTATCCGGCCCGGTCAACGCTGACTCTTTCCCGGCTTCGATTTGTCGCCACACGATATCCTGTCCCGGCCATTGGAACGCCTGCGAATTAGTCATCTCATCACTATTCGCAGCATGACCCGTGAGCGCGATATTGTGAGCCTCACACCAGCGGCTGATCGGCTGGTAAAAAGTTTCCCGCAAGCGCAGTGGCACCGCCTTATTATACACTCCACGAAACTCCTCCGTGCGTGGACCGCAATCCAACCACAGTGCAGGCAACCAACGGCCGACATCGTCGTCCCACCACGATTGCACTTCCGGCAAAAAATTGGGAGTCCACGCCAAATGGGGGCCGCGATAGTCCAGATATTGCGGCATCCGTCCCCGAGGTGACGGTTCATCGGTGAACATCGCCACAACCGTATTCCCAAAATACTCTTTCAGATGCCGGTAATATTCATCGTGCGTGATGCGGATAAAAAACTCCATCGCGTCAGATCTCATGATATCGGCGGCCGCAGGGGCCAGTGCATGCGCGTCCTCCTCCTCTTCAAACGCCCCGCGAGTCGTGCCACCGCTGTGTCCTTCCCAAACGGCGACGAGCCGCCAATTACCTTCGGGCAAATCGTAACGCACGAGCTCATTCTCATCCCATTCTAAACAACGCAGCGATTCCGGATCGAGCGACTCCTTCGCCGTTTCGAGCCCGGCGATCATCTTGACCAAACGATAGCCCAGGGCGCGACCGGGATTCGGCCGCCAGAGCCCTCGGCCTGAAACGTTTTCATGTATCGCGAAAATGCTCCGTGCCGCCCAGTCCGGATTCTCTGCCACCACCGCACCGCGCGCCGATCCCGCTGGATACCCCGCCTCATCATAGAGAATTACTTTCATCTCTAATCGAGCAGCCTCCGCCACCACGAGTTTCACTAATCGGAAAAACTCCTCCGTCAGATAACCGATCCGCCGCGACAACCCATTGCGCGGATGAATAATGAATCCGCCAAACCCCTTCGCGTAAAATTCACCGATCTGCTCGATGAGCCCCTCGTCGGTCAGATCATCATTCCAACACCACAACGGCATGAAACCAAATTCCCGCGCCGGATCGGCAAACTGAGCCTTCAGGGCATTAACATCTTCAACGGATCGAACAGGGGATTTCTGTGACATAGGGCGAGGGAATGGGGCAACTGATCGGGTTTGAGGCCGCACGCGAAATTACGCGGGCAGCTTTATCCACCCCAGGATGACGGAAAGACTTTTCGTGTAAATTTCGTGAAACATTCCACCCAATGGCATCAGCAATGCTTGCCGGATAGCCATGACACCTGATTCTGTTAAGTCTATGAATGGTCAACTTCCCGCGGAGCAACTTAATCGTGTCGGTTTATCGTCTACTCCCACGCCCGAAGATGAGCGCCTCCTCCAGCTCTACATCAACCTTCGCCTGCGCTACCTCGGTTGCCCGACTTTTCCTCTCAAACAGGACTCTGGCCTCGATGAACTCACCAGCGGTCTAGTCGCACTCAGCCGGGAAAAAGACCGCCTCCTTTCCCGCCACCTCTGCCCAGTCGATCAGCGCATCCAAGACTATCTCGATGCCACCCTGGGCGACCAAGCCCCCCGACTACCTGCCAACAGCTTCGTGCTCGATCGCTACGGCCTCTCGCGCATGCTATCGCTGCCTCCAGATCGCGACTCGTTTAAATCGGACATCGTCACCTCCTACCGCGTTCGCCAAGGAGTCCTCCATAATCCGCAAAGTGATCGCCGCACCACCAAGGGCATTTTCCATGTGACAGAAGGCGGACTCCCCATCCCCGACGACAAAAAAGGCGTGCCACGTGACGTATTCGCCAAACTGCTGGCTCATGCGCTGAACCCACCACCAGAGCTCAATCAGCTCCCCTTCCTCTCCTCTCAACCCGAGCAGGCTGAGTGCATGGTCTCCCTGCTTCTTCGTCCTACCGTTTGTCCTGAGGTCCCCGGCTTCACGCCGGAAAAGAAAATGGAGATTCGTTTCTTCGTGCCGGGTAATCTCGTCTGCAATCTCGATTTCGTCGAAAGCATCTTTGGCAATGCCGGTGATCCTCGCCTCCCCGAAAACGACTCCGCTCTCGACCCGGAACACTGGAGCGGCCACACGGGCTGCGTGGTGCTCGCACCTCATCTCAACCTTCTCACCAAAAAAGAACTCGGCCTTCCGAAGTGGGATGACGCCACCGAACGCCAGCAGCGCGACGGCATGTGCTGGCGCGAACCCGACGAGCTCTACAACGACGGCGGTGCGTTCAAAGCGACTTGTCGTGATGCCAACGGCGTGATCGTCACCGTGATTTCGGACAACTATTTCGGCTACTGCAAAAAAGAGGTGAAGACCCAAATCAGCTATTCGGCAAATCTCCTCGGTCTTGCCGAAGAAGAACACGCCGGCGGCGCTCTCCTCTTCACGCGCTACGATCTTTCGGCTGATTTCGCTTCCGAACGCGTCACCCACAAATATCCGCGCACGATGCCTGAAGCGCTCGCGCTGCTCGGCGACAACGCGGTGCCTCAATCCGATGGCAGCGCGACCGACCGCCATTATCCCGACATCATCTACGTGCCGGCCGATGCGCATTTCAAACTCAATGATGCCATTGTCAGTTGGCCCCACGATGGTCAGACCATCACTCATCCTTTGCGGAGCAATCACACTTATATCCTACCTTCCGGATTTAAGGTGAACCTTGAAAAAGCACGCGGCAGTCGTGTCTGGCGTCTCATCGGCACCCATGCCGAATGCACGCTCTGTCACAAGCCCTGCACCGTTTCCGGAGGTGGCAAATCCGAGATCTCGAAAAGTCTTTCCGATGCGATCATCGCCGGTCCCGTTTACGTCGCCAACTTCCAGGCCGATCTCGATGCTGTCGGTGAGCTCCTCAAACATAATTTTGCCCATCGCTACCGTGATGAATCAAAACACGGTTCCGATCCTCGCCCGATCCTCAGCCCCGAGCGCTCACTCGGCTCGGTCATCAAGCTACTGACCCCCGCCCCCGTTGAATTTTCCGACGAATATAACGCCTGGCTCGAAACCATCCCCCCTCACATCAAGGAACTCGTGCTCGTGGTAAAACGGTTCCATCGCTCTAAGTGGGGAGACGATTGGCGCCCCCACTTCGGAGTCGATGTCGTCAATGGCACTCCGGCCAACGAACTTCGGATCGACGGAGAGCGCATCGAATCCAGCTTCCTGCGGGTTGGCTTTGATGCTGACGGATCCTGGCGCACCTTTGGCTTACGCAAAGATTTTCATCCCGCACTGAAAATCCAAATGGAAGACGATATCACCGCCAGTGTCGTCGCCCCTCGATCTCAGATTAGCGGCTTGGGTGCCTCGGCCGTCGAGCCGTCTATCAAGTTTGTGCAGAACTGCGAGTTTCGCCTCTTCCAGCGGCCCGACGATGCCATCCATCGCGGCTACGATACCCAGACCGAATCCGATTTTTCAAAACCCGGCAGCTTCTTTTCCAACTACGAACCCCTCGATGCCGATCAGGCCCGAGAGATCGTCGAAGATGCCATCGGCTTCGATAAATACTCCGCGCCACTTCAGAAACTAATCAGTGACGCTCAGGATGGCGTGCCGGCGTTCTTTGTTTCCTCTGCTAATCCTCGGATCGTCGATGGCAAACCTTCTAAAAATCCGCGCTATCTCCAAGTCCGCACCAGTCTCCTTAAGCCTCGCGAAACTTATATCGCCGAGGCCGGACTGCGCTTGATGCGTAAAGTCCCCTCTCCCGAACCGGTGCTCACTCCGGTGAATGCGGTGCTCGCCGGTCGCCGCAACAATGCCGCCGATCCCGCCGCCGGTATCCGCTCGCTGGCAGTTTACAATCCTCTGCACTACATGGAACTACCCGAGCTCTTCATGGAATTCATCTGCAGCATGACCGGTAAATCCCCTTCGACGACTGGAGCCGGTTCCGAAGGAGCGCTGACCAAAGGCCCCTTCAATTCGTTGCCCCCGATCTACGATCTGAACGCCGCGTTTGTTTCTTATGTTGTCACCGGGTATCCCGGCTACCTTTCGTCGGCTGGTTGCATCGGACCGAAGGCCCGCGTCGATCACGATATCAGCCTCCTCGTGCCCGAAGTCTGGTGCCGGATGGGCGTCGAGGAACGCGACCCGCAGTCACTCATCGCGCAAGGCTTTCTCGAGAAGTGCGAAGACTTCACCCATGAAGGTAAAACCGTGCTGGCCAGCCACCTGGGCTACCGGATAACGCGTAAGTTTGTGGCCAACTTCTGTGGCCGAATTTTCAACCACCCTCACGTCGTTTTCTCCAAGGAAATGCTGCGTCCCGAATTGCAGGACATGGCTGAGTTCGTCGATGGCATGGAAAATATTCTCGGCACGCAAAAACGCGTCTCTGCCAATTACTTTGCCGACGGCAGCATTGAGCAAGCCTGCCCGCCGTTACAGGCACTCCTCCATCTCATGCGTGATGGCGAATTCGAAGGTAAGGATCTCGCGCATCCCGAAATCCGCGCGCTCTTCGATCGCGAATCCATCCTCGCCAGCGAGTGGTATCAAGAGCGTTTGCAAGCCAAGCAACGGGTAGATATTGCCCAATGGCAGCGACACACCGCTTACCTCACGCAATTCCTCGAACAGTCTAACTACGCCAACGAAGCCAGCCGCCTCGGCATCGCCGACCGACTCACGAAAGCCGAAGCCGAATTAGCCCGCGTCAAGAGCGCGGCCTACCTCGCAGGACTAGACGGGACTATCGGAGTCGAACCCACGATTAGCGCCACGCTCTGATTTGGATAGAATATGGCACTCCTTAGGCTGTCCCGTCCAGCGGGACTGCGGAGGGCAGGGAGGAAAGTTGGTAATATCTTACTGTAGTGGAGTGCTCCCATTCGGCCTAGATCTTCTTTTCCTTAAAGAAAGGGGAACCATACACTACAGTTTAACTAATGGACGAATTCTCGACCGCACATTTTTTCGGAGCTCTCCTTTTGGTCTGTGTCTTTCTTCTGGTTGGGCATGTGATCAATAAACCTTATTAAAAAAAACTCATTGTGTCGCCGCCCCTGATTGGTGGCCTCATCGCTTTGACATGCGGGTCTCAGCTAGTGTGAGGCAGGTTGGGAAGATCTCTGGCCGATGCATGGGATATGCAGCGGAATCTGATTACCCCGGAGATTTGCGCAGAATTTTCTTTTTTGGCCACTTCAGACGGGGCGACTCAGTAGCCAAAACAATCGATCAAACATGATAAAACACCCCATCGGTCTCGATTGATCCTCGTTTTCAGATCGCCCCGTAACAGCGCAGCGTTTTACTGAGACTCCATGGCGAAGGTTTACTTTTACTACTCAGCAATGAACGCCGGCAAATCGACGGTGTTGCTGCAGTCGAGTTATAACTATCACGAGCGCGGCATGCGCACGATTATCTTCGCACCGTTGATTGATGATCGTTCCGGAACCGGTCGGGTAAAATCGCGCATTGGGCTCGAAGCGCCTGCGGAACCGTTTAGCGAATCAGATAATCTTCTGCAACGCGTGAAAACAGAGCATCGCAAAGCCCCCCTCGCGTGCGTGCTGATCGATGAGGCACAATTTCTTTCCGCCGTTCAGGTCGATCAGTGCACCGATATCGCCGACACCCTGAACATCCCCGTGCTCTGTTACGGACTGCGCACCGATTTTTTGGGCGATCTATTTCCGGGTAGCGCCAGGTTGCTCGCAGTCGCCGACCATCTGGTCGAATTGAAAACTATCTGCCACTGTGGACGCAAAGCCACGATGAATCTGCGGCTAGGTCCCGATGGCAAAGCCCTGCATGAAGGCGCGCAGGTTGAAATAGGTGGCAACGAGCGTTACGTCGCCGTTTGCCGCGCTCACTACAAAGAAGCGCTTGCCGCTTCCTGATCCCATCCGTCTCTTTCTATTTATCATTATGAGTATTTCTGCTTCCGCTTCCGAACACCTGATTTACATCGGCACTTACACCCGCTCGACCAGCAAAGGCATCTACGCCCTGCGACTCGACTCAACGACGGGCAAGCTTTCCACCCCTGAAGTCGTCGCCACAACAGCCAATCCCACCTTCATCGCATTATCACGCGATAAAAGCCATCTCTATGCGGTTAGCGAAGGCGCGACCATGGCTACCCCTTTCGCGGTCAATCTCGACACCGGCAAACTCGTGCCCGACGAATCACGGGATAGCGGGGGCAAGGCTCCCTGTCACCTGATGGCCGATTCCACGGAACGCTGTCTCGTCGTCGCGCATTATCACAATGGCGTCGTCGCTTCATTGCCCATCAATAAGGACGGTTCGCTCGGTCCGGTGAAGAGTGTTCACCAACATACCGGCAGCAGCGTTAATCCTGATCGGCAGGAAGCCCCGCATGTGCACTCCGCCAATATCTCTCCCGACGATCGATTCGTGATCGTGTGCGATCTCGGCCTCGACAAGATTTTCACCTACGCTCTCGATGCCGCGACGGCCACCCTCACACCTGCCGAGACTCCATTTGTCGCCACCGAACCCGGCGCCGGACCGCGGCACTCCGCGTTTAGCACCGACGGCCAACACGTCTTCGTGATCAACGAACTTAACAGCACGTTGACTTCCTATGCTTACGATGCCGCCACCGGCGCGCTCACCGAAGTCGATTCGCAGCCTACCCTTCCCGCTGATTTCACTGGCGATAGCTCCACGGCAGAAGTGCGCGTGCACCCCAATGGTAAATTCGTTTACGGCTCCAATCGTGGCCACGACAGCATCGCCGTCTTCGCCTTTGATACTGCTAGCGGCAAACTCACGCCAATCGATCACACCTCCACCGGCGGACGCAACCCGCGCAATTTCGACTTGTCGCCCGATGGCAAGTGGCTCGTCGCCGCCAACCAGCAATCGAATGCGCTCAACGTATTCGGAGTCGATACCGAGACCGGTAAACTTACCCCCACGGATCAGACTGCCAGCGTGCCGCTACCCGTCTGCGTGGTATTTGCGAACTAATCGTTCTTATACCTCATTGCGCGGCGCACCGCACTCTATCAGAGCCTCGAACAATTTTTCCTGGTTAAATGGTTTCGAAAGCACTCCTTGCACACCGTAGAGTTTCGCTATTTGCAGATAGCTTTCTTTCGGTGCATGCCCACCACCTGACATCGCCACGATGACTTGCGCAGGATCGCGACGACGAATTTCGGTGATTAATTCCACCCCATCCATATCCGGCATCAACATATCCGTAAGCACCAGATCATAGGGCTCTTTCTCCATCGCATCGAGTGCCGCCTGAGCACCATCAATAGAAATCGCCTCGTATCCTGATTTTCCCAATAAGAGACAGGTGACATCACGGATGTCTTGTTCGTCATCAACGACCAGAATGCGATACTTTGCCATAGTTCCTACACGATCAAAATCTCTCGGTCTGGCAGCAAGCACCAGCGCTGCTAATTTCCTGTAAATAAACACCTCGCCTCTACCGGCATTTGGCTATTCGTTGCAATTATCTTCCGAGATGAGCCCCCTAAAACACATGAATCTGGATATCGATTCCCCCTACGCACTCACAGATGAGCAGTTCGCTTCGTTTCGCGAAAACGGATACATCAAACTCAAAAACGTGCTCTCGCCCGAAGTCATCGAACATTACGGCAAGGTCATCAGCGCCGAAGTCCAACGACTCAATACGATGCATCTGCCCATCGAGGAGCGCGACACCTACAGCAAAGCATTTCTCCAAGTCATTAACATCTGGACGAAAAACGACACCGTGAAAGAGTTCTGTTGGGGGCATCGTCTCGCTCGGATCGCCAAAGAACTACTCGGGGTAAGTGGCGTGCGCCTCTATCACGATCAAGCACTCTACAAGGAGCCCAGCGGCGGCGTCACGCCATGGCACGCCGATCAGTTTTACTGGCCCCTCAGCAACCCCAACACCGTGACCGTCTGGATCCCCCTGCAAGCGACCACCATGGAAATGGGCCCCCTCGCCTTCGCACGAGGGAGCCATCAATCTCAGATGGGCCGCGACATCGCCATTAGTGATGAAAGTGAAAAGAAGATCGGCCAGTCGATGAGAGAGCAAAACTTCCCGCTGGACGCGTCAGCCTTTGATCTCGGCGAAGTGAGTTTTCACTACGGTTGGACGTTTCATCGCGCCGAACGCAACATCTCTGATCAAGCCCGCGCCGTGATGACCATCATTTACATGGATGAGAATATGAAGCTCATCCAACCGCATAACAAAAACCGTGAAGGCGACCGCACCGCCTTCGCGTCGGATGTCGAAGTAGGCGGAGTCATGGATGGTAAGATGACCCCCATCCTCTATTCCGAATCCTAAACCATGCAGCGGGTTGACCCCATGCGGGGCCGTGCTATTTTAACCGGCTACGCATCCCTCAATGGCCGACTTTCTAGACAACACTCCATCCTCAGATCCCAAACGCTGCGAACGCGCCCTCCTCATCGGCGTGCAGACGCAGACGATGGAGCCAGGTGAAGCGCAAGAACTCCTCGACGAGCTCAGCGAGCTGGTCGAAAACCTGCACATCGGAGTCGTCGCGACCGAGCTCATCAACCTCCGCAAGCCCAATCCAACGACCTTGCTGGGAAAGGGGAAGACCGATCAAATCATCGCGCATGCGAAACACATCGAAGCCGATCTGATCGTGCTCGATGAATCGCTGTCCCCTGGCCAACAGCGGAATTGGGAAAAACTTTCCGGCATCGCCGTGATCGATCGCGAAGAGGTCATTCTCGATATTTTTGCTGATCGTGCTCAGACCCGCGAAGCCGTGCTCCAAATCGCTCTGGCTCGGATGGAGTATTCACTCCCTCGCCTCTCTCGCGCCTGGACTCACCTTTCTCGTCAACGCGGCCAGGGTAACATGGGCGGCGAAGGTGAAACCCAGCTGGAAATCGATCGCCGTCTCGTGCGTGATCGCATCACGCGGCTGAAAGTCGAACTCAAGGTCGTGCAAAAACAGCGCGGGGTGCAGCGTCAAAAGCGCCTGCGCGTGCCTGTGCCCACCGCATCCATCGTGGGCTACACCAACGCGGGTAAATCATCGCTCATCAATTCACTGACCGGATCCTCCGTCGTCGCTGAAGACAAACTCTTCGCCACCCTCGATCCCACCACGCGCCAGCTCCTTTTGCGAGGCAACCAGAAGCTTCTCGTCACGGATACCGTGGGTTTCATCCGCCGCCTGCCGCATCGTCTCGTCGAATCCTTCAAGGCCACCCTCGAAGAAACCATCGTCGCCGATTTTCTGATTCACGTCCTCGACGTCACCAATCCCAATTTCGATAAACACCACGCCACCACCCTCAGTGTGCTCGGCGAGCTCGGTGCCAACGACAAATCGATGATCACGGTGTTCAATAAGATCGACGCCGCGACACCCGAGCAGCTTCAGCGCGCGCGCCAACTGGTGCCCGAAGCCATTTTTGCCAGTGCCCACTCCAGAGACGGACTCAAAGAATTGGAAAAACTCTGCCTCGACCGGATCGCCGATGCCTTTGGGTCCACCCAGCTACTCATCCCCCATGATCGCTACGACGTCGTTTCCCGACTTCACCGCATGGGCCACATCGAAGAGCAGGAACACCGCGACGACGGCATCTTGATCCGCGGGCGGTTCCCTGTCGCACAGAGCGGCTACTTTGCCCCCTTCGTGCTCGCGGTGAAATAAGAAGTAGGTCCTTAGCTGTAGCCGAGGTCGATTGGCCCGCCATTGCTCAGCAAGCGAAGGTGAATGCTTCAGCAAGGGAAGGCTGCCCCCGGTTCATCCAATAAAGACCAGTCCTATTCCAGAACTGATTAATGTGAAACTCAGGAAAGCTGGAAACCAGACCGTGGCAGGGCCTGACCGCCCTCTGTCGTCAAGACTACGGACGGACAGGCTGGGCGCGACGTTCTTTACGGTCGTGCCGCTGAAAGAAACGGCTCAATCCATGTCGTAAACCTGCGCGCGAACCCACTTCGGTTTTCCCTGTTCGAGAAAGGCTACGTGCAGCGGATGCGCCTGATAGGTATCGTGTGCCTCCATATCGTCGAACAAGCAGGTGACCGAATAGTCAAAAGACTTATCCACCACCGGACGATCAGCGACATCTGCCGGCGTTCCCATCAAGAAAGTATGCAAAGTCGGGATCTCGCGCAGCGCCGACAACGCCGCGACAAACTCCGCGCGTTGTTCATCGGTCAGATCGGGTTTCAGCCAGAAGAAAACGTTATGTGATAACATGGTAAGTTAGCGTTTTCCAAACCACTCTCCACCGCAAGCACGGGAGTCAGAAAACAACTGATTCCATTTACTCAGTTTCCATCCTTGACCCGCAAGGTAAGCCTTGCAGCGTAATCTTCCTTTACCGAACTCACTGCCCGATGGTGTAATGGTAGCACAGGTGACTTTGACTCACCCAGTCATGGTTCGAACCCATGTCGGGCAGCCAGTTCGTAGGAAATGAGAACCATTTTAGAGATCGGTCAAAAAATCTCATATGTGGTTCATAAAGCGCAATAAGTGGCAGCTGCTATTTTGACCGATCTCGAACGAAGTTCTTCGTTTCATCAATAGTGCTACCGATTTCCATTTGTTTCGTCAGAATACAAAAAGATCGGTCAAAGTAATTTCACGTCTGCAAGGCGGAGTTTTTCGCCATGAAAAACGCTAAGCCGCGAGCCTCCTAACGGCCTTAGCATCCCATCTCACATATCGGCAACGATAACCGTTTTACCTTGGTGGAAGGACTTCCTCAGCCCACCAAGGTAAAGGCGGTTCGATTGAGATAGTCTGTCCTTTGGAAAGCGAGGCCACCGGTCGCAAGGGATGATCGAGCGAGGAGTTATCTACAATCACCGCAAAATCGACGAACGTCAGGGCTACTTTCACGTTTTTCCTCATGCGCTCGTAACGTGCGACAATACGATCACGCGGCACATCGTGCCCACCATCCGCCACGCGGCTTTCCACCCGTAAGGCTGACAGCTCCGCAGATTCGACGCAGATGAAAATCAGAATCACTGCGTAACCAGCAGACTGAGCATCCCGCAACAATTGAACCTTCGCTCCAACCGGATCTGAAAACACGGTCTCCGTGATGAAGCTTTCGCGTTTGGCGATCATCTCAGTCCTTTTCTTGTTCGCTAAATTCGCAGCCAACCTTTCCGTTTCCTCACCCGAGGGAGCACCGTTTTCAATTAATGCCTTCGCGAGCAAATCCGCGTTAATGAAAGGTAAGTTGGTGACTTTAAGGTAACGTTGAAAAAAGGTGCTCTTGCCCGCACCATTCGGTCCGACCAAGCATAACAGCAACGGGCCTGACTTCTGGGCCAAAGTGGACAATTGCACCAAAGACGGCTGCATAGAAGACATCCTTGGATCAGCCCGTTGCTTGTGCCGTCGGTTCACGTCGGACAATTTTGTCCGGCTCAGCCGCAGTAGTGCCGTAAAGCGGCACACCGCGAGCGCTCAATTCCTTCAGCCAAGAGTGATCCGTCGCTTCCGGAGATTGTTCAAGAAACTCGCTGAGCACTGCCGCGATGTCCTGACGTTGAGAAGCATCAGCTACGCGAGAGATTTTCATGGTTCCCGTCCGTTCCAACAATCGGGCAACGGAGTCGCCAGGCATTTGGGATTCGATGACCCTCCCAAGAACGGCCCAATGCTCGATTTGACCGGTTAACGAACGGTGAAATATCTTTGCCGACTGGCGCGCTTCCTTAACCAACTCTCCTGACAACTTGATAGGCATTGATTGGCTCATGCGAGGTAGTAAAATACTACCTCACCGGTAGTCAAGCTCCTGAAGTCACACTCATTCGCCTGATCAACTTGTTGTATTCACGAAAACCCTCAACGGTTCGAAGTCTGAAAATCGGCCCCTATTTCATCTAATGCGAATAGATCTAGTCGTGTTCTCTTGTCTGCAAGAGACTTGTGGAGAGGAATATAATTCGGGCGCAAATGAAGGTATCGTCGCGCTAGGAGTAAGTTTTTGCATACGAGAACGATAACGAATGACCAGTGAGGAAAATTCACGGCGTTGAGCCTCCAGCGACATTTGGGCGATCTCACCAAGTGTGCGGATATTAAAATACCATGCGCCACTGGTGCTTCTTGTATTCACTAGGTAGTCCTGAATTGTCGGGGCCAAGTCGGTAAGACGCAGTATACGGGTAACCATCGCCGGATCGACACCTACACGTGCAGCCAGCGCTAGACGGTTGGAAACCGTTCCATCCATGAGCATTTTCTGCCATTTACGTGCACGAATCATGGGGTGCTCGACCATATCCTTAGGCACAGGCACAGTCCTAACTCTGGAATCTAAACGCACGGTGCGTCGGAATGGTGTGACGAGCACAACTTCGCCGAGGTTTGCGTTTTTGAAATCCACCTGTGCGGCCAAACTGAGGCCACGGATATGAGGGGTATGGACTTTGTTACCCTTATGATCCATCCGCTGCTCCAACCCCAGAGCCAATTCATCACTGTGGAGCTTGAGCCTAATCTCCATCAATCGATCAGAGCCTGAGGTTGAGTATACTCCAGCCGATTTTCGCCGCCTCTGCTCCACGGCACGCCGAACATCGATCCGGTCGATCAACAATCGAACCAGCTCTTTTTGTTCAGCTGGATCAAGTTGAGGAAGAACATCTCCGAATCGACTGAGACTCTGCTGAATCTGAATCTCCTCGATCACCATCGCATTGGCCGCAGTCAGCTCCTGTCGGATTCTTTCCTGCCTGACGATCAATTGCTGTCTTTGTTCACGAAGCTTGGCGGCTCGCTTCAACAGAGCGTCACCAAGAATATCGACTCCTCCTTTTGCCACCGCTTCAGCACAATTATTGAGTTGTTCCTCAACCTTAGCTAAGGCCAATTTCTGCTTTTCTGATTCAGCTCGGAGTTCCTTGGTATCCTGACGTCGGGTTGATCGCGAAACAGAGATCATCTCCTGAATCAAAGCCGGATGCTTGCTGAGTTCACCTAACAAGGAAACCACTGCCTTTTCAAAGGCATCGGCAGAGAGCCGACCGACCGAACAGTTCGCCGTCTTGGCTTCCTTCAAAACCAAACTACAAGCGTAGTAACGGTATTTCACCCCAGAAGGGCTCTTTTTTCCACTATCACTCGGCACCAATGCACGCCCGCAATCAGCGCACCACGCAATACCTTTAAACAAGTGATTATGTGCATCTCTTGCCTGCAATGACGCCTGAGCGTCTATCACCTTAACCTGCCCAAGAGATTCCTCTGTAGCTGCATTCGCTTGTTCCCAGACCTTGGTTAACACCAAGGGTTCGTGTTTGCCGGTGAACTCATGACCCTCAAATTTCACAAAACCACGGTAGATGGGATTCCGAATCATCAGTCGTATCCCATCCGATCGGAAATGACGCCCGCCCACGGTCTCCTTCGTTCCGTCACGGCGTTGCATGATCCGTTCTTTGGTGCGGAGCCCTTCGGAATTGAGGGCATTGGCAATCTCGGTCAGGGATCTGAGCTTGGCCGCTTCGTCAAAAATACGCCGGAGCACGGGAGCCTCAACCGGATGGGGATAGAGTGACTGTGTATTTTTGTCGTAAGCATAACCGTAGGGAACCGGCCCGCCGTTCCAATAGCCACGCTTAGCCTGTTCTCTCATTTTGAGGCGCGTCTTCTTCGCGGTGTTAAGTCGCTCGAACTCCGCCACACTCATCATGATGTTGTTCTTCAGCCGTCCCTCGGGCTCGATCTCCGAGATGTTTTCCGTCGCACTTTCCAGACGACACTCATGTTTCTGCAGAAAGGCCCGAAACGGCCCCCATTCGTCCATATTACGAGAAACTCGTTCCAGTTTGAAAATCAGAACCACTTTCACTTCTCCTCCTTGAATCATTCGCTTGAGCGCTTTGATTCCCGGTCGATCCATCGTGCCGCCGGAATACGCCGCATCGGTCAAAGCAGCGGCCTCATACCAACCTTCATCAGAATGCTTGCTGATATAGTCGCGACATACTGCGGCCTGACTATCACATGAGTCGAATCGACCACCGACTTGATTGTCAGTCGATACACGTGTGTAGATGGCAACCGGCACCTGCGCTGAGGCTCGATCCTGAGGTTCTCTACGAGCCATAGCTTCAGTTCAAACCGATCTTATCTAAGGACGGTTCACCACGGCACAGTTCATAAACGAGTGAACGCGTATTCCCATTGGAACTAACTTGGCTCTCTCCGCTTAGCCGTTGGAGCGTCCGATAAACAGAGGAGCGGGACAGGCCCAGTGATTGTCGAATGACAATCGGTGAGGCTGATCCGCTGATTTCAAGGAATCTCAGGATCCGAGTTTCATCTGATTGTGGGATGGGGTTACCAGATTCGCCGACGCCAGCTTCTGTTTCGAAATCAGGTTTTGTATGAAAAGCGCCGCTCACCTGTGACAGCTGGACGGCCTTGCAAAGAAGCTTCGCAATTCGTCTTCGACGACCCAGACCATCAGAGTCGATTGATCCTGTTTCCGTTCTCATATCGGCTCTATTACTATTCGGCTAACCATCAGGCTCGTTGGGGATGCGTGTCTCTGGAGGTTCGCTCCGACCGAGCACCGTTTGGATGCATCAAACGCTTTTGGGTAATCACTTACCGCAGCGCATATTTGACCACCTGTTTTGCCGAATTGAACCATGCTCACAACATAGTTAAACCCATAATATAATCCAGACTAAACCCATAATGATACTGCAAACGAACCAACTTTAGACGCAAATTATGAACTCAATTTGAAGCCTCTTGATCGTAGAAATATCCTCAAGAAAGCATCCGCCTTAAACCTATCACTTATGGAATACTCGACACTCCACCCCTAAAGATTTTTAGGACAAATACGTTTCGTCACCACTACTTCACCACTCGACCACCACTACATCACTACTCGTTTCTACGATACCTAAACTATTTTTCACGCCGCATCCAATAAATGCGCTATTCCAGACAACGGCGCGCCAACTTTTGAGAGTTTCTGCACCGGATCTTTTGCGAGGAGCCGTAAGCGCAACCGAGGATTAATACACAAATCTGTTTACGCTTGCTCAGCTAAAATGTGTTACCAGCTACCCGCGATTTTCTAGGGAAATCTTTCAGATATTGGTTCACTGCATTGATCCATTCAGACGGGCGGGGTGCATTGCGCAACACTGCCCGCACCACATAGGCCCGGGTTGCCTTGATGTCTTTCGCGGCAAGTTCCGCGATCACTTGATCGAGTTTACGAACGAGGCGTGGAGGTAAGTCTACCGTCGGGATACCTGTCACGTTCTCAATCTCCCGTGGACACGCTTTAACCACATGATCTCGATTCAACAGGACGGTGTAAGCGAACATCTCAGTTTCGCTGGTCAGCTCGATCAGGGCTCGGAGCACAGTGCCACGCCTCACTGCAGCACCTAACTTCTTTAGTTCCTCAGTTTGGGAAACCAAGGCATCCATATCCGCTGAATAAAATGAGAAACTGACTTTGACTAAGCGATCCGCGTCCAAGCTCATACCAATACCCATAAGATCAGTTGTAGAAGATAAACAAGCACACATACTGGTAATATCGTATTCCAGAATGCGAGAATAGGCGGATCGCTACGAATCCATATCACACGGGAGAACAAAACACTTCGCGAAACAGCAGAAACACAATCCCAACGGAGCCGCTCCGTCGGGACCCTGTTTCCGGCAATAGTCGTTCCGGCCAAGACCCCGAAGCTTGGTTCCGGAGATACACTCCGAGGGACGACCTCCTACGTCGCCTGTCCCTCTCTTCGCTCTTCTCCTCACCAACCGCCGGGGTTTCTGAGCCGGTTGTTTCAACACTTAACCTCGACCCTGAAATACTATGATTAACCTCAATATCTCCCTCCCTGAAACGGTCGCTGCTGAACGGCTGATGAGCTTATCATAATCACTTAGAGTCTCCTTGACGGATATTCTATTTAACTACTACTCCAAACCGGCACTGAAACTCCGATCAAAATAAGACTAAAAACTAGTGCACAGGGTTGAAATCCCCATGCGACGGTGAGGAGCCCAGCCAAAGGATAGGTCAATCCCCATCCAGCATGACTGAGAGAAAAATGAGCGGCATAGATGTGTGCTCGTTCGGCCCCAGTGCTGTTGGCGGCAAGGAGTTCGTTCCCCCGAATCCCGAGTATGCTTTGTCCCGCCCCGGCTAAAATCCATGCGATGACGAGCGCGTTGTAACTTGGAAGTAAACCGACCAAGATCAGCGCCCCAATAAGCAATGGTGCCGCTATCCTACTCAAACGGTTCCTAATCAATTTGGCACTTCGGGCATAAAATATCGCCCCTCCTACAGAGCCCATGCCGTAGATCGCCATGGCCCACGCGTATGAACTGTCAGACATCATCAGATTCTCCTTCACGAAGTCGACGGTAGCGACCAACACGAACGCACCGGATACGCTGGTTTGCAGCGCGAGAAACAATGATCGACGCAGTGGGGCTCGTTTCAACATAGCCGAAATACCGTGTCCCAGCGAAGGAGAGGTGGATTTGGCAGCGGCAACAGCCTGGCCAGCCGCCAATCGCGGTAAGCCAAAGATCAATCCAGCACTGAGAATGAATGTGAGAGCATCAAAGACAAATGCACCACGAAAGCCGACCCAAGCGATGAGTAGGCCAGCTAACGCAGGGCCAAGAATGTTCGCCGTGTCGTAGGCTACCGAACCGAGTGCCAAGGCACGCGGATACAGCGCCTCTCCCACGACGTCCGGAATCAACGCTTTGTAAACCGGAGTAAAAACCGCTGCGCACAAATTTAAGGCTACGGCCAAAGCATATATTTGCCAGACTGCATCGACATAGAAAAACCCAATCACGATCACTGCGCGAAGAAGATCGCTCGCCAGCATCGTTTTTCGCGAACCGAAACGCTCAGCGATTCTGCCAACCCATGGGGAACACGTGACGATAATGACAATGCGTATAGCGAGAGTGAATCCCAGCACTACGGAAGCTGAAGCCCCAACCAATTCATGTGCCAATAAACCCAAAGCCACAGAAGTGATGCCAGTTCCCACTAGGCTAAATGCATGAGCCCAGAACAGACGTTGGAACACACTGTGTCGCCAGAGAGAAGGTTCGATCGAATTATTCATTATACAGGAGTGGAGACTGACAACATCGCTATGATCTTATGAGATTCACGAGGTTGGGCACGAAGCCAACATCGTGACGACACAACGATGTCCAGAGGCTGCTTTTATAATTAATGCTCGAGGAGTTGGAGCGCGCGAAGATTAGTGCTGAGTTGGGCGATGATAGCCGAGACTGCCTTGTCCGCGCCTGCGGCAGCAGCGCGGCTAAGTTCCGCAGTGAGCTTTGCCTGTCGATCTGCGATTACCTTCACGTCGCCTTGCTGGTCAGCGGACACCTGCGTGACAATGTGCTGCACGAGTTGATTGAGTGTCAGTGCATTGGACGAGACGGCAGAGAACTTACCGTCAGCCAAGGCAGCTTTGAGCTGGGTGAACTGACCATGAATCGCCGCGAGAGTGTCGACCATCTTCGTCGGCAATTGAACGGTGAGAGCAGAAGGGGCGTTCGGCTGCGTGGGAGGCATCGCATCGTGCCCACCGCGGTGGGCACGAACTACCGTTGCGAGGGCCAAACTCGCGGTGAACGCGAGGGTGAAGAGGCTGAATATTTTGATTTTCATAATATAGATTTGGATTGTTCGTTGTGGGAGAAATTAATGACTGTGAGCAGGGCCGTCTCCATGGCTGTGGACCGAGGGTTCGGGTTCAGTTGGCGCGGTGACTAGCGGAGCAGGCTCGATCGGAGCGATCATGTCCTGATGAACGTGGTAATGATCATCCTTGTTCAGAGGAAAATCATCCGAGTAGCGCGTGTGTTGATAACCGTGCATCTGCATCAGGAAGAGCAGCCCGCCGGCACACATCAGGGCCACATTTGCCACTTTGCTGAATTTCGTGAACGACGCGGAGTGCCGCCATTGAGAGAGCACGAAGCCCATGACCAGCAACGCGGCGATCTGGCCAAATTCCACCCCGACGTTAAACGACAGTATCTTCATGACCAAGCCGTCGTGGCCGAGTGGTAGTTGCTGCAAGCGAGTGGAAAGGCCGAACCCATGGATCAAGCCGAAGCCGAACACTGCACCGAGCATGTTTGGCGATGCAGTGCCGAGATATTTTTTGAAGCCATCAAGATTATCGAACGCCTTGTAGCAGACGGTGAGAGCGATGACCGCATCAATGAGGTAGTAGTTGGCACGGATGTGCAGCAGCGTGGCGAAAATCAGCGTAATACAATGGCCGATTGTGAACGCGGTGATGAACTTCACGATTTCTTTGAACTTCGTGAGGAAGAACATCACACCGAATAAAAACAGCAGGTGATCGTAACCGGTGAGCATGTGGCTGGCTCCGAGTTTGATAAACTCAAAATTTCCAGCGGCGAGCGCGGCAGCTTGATCGGCTTCCGACATACCGTGGGCAAAGGCCACGGCAGGTAAGGTTATTCCGATGAGGAACAATAATAGTTTTTTAGACATGAGAGGGTTAATAATGAGGTTTGGAGGAATTGGTTTAGTGCAATCGGTTACGATGTTTCTATAAATGCGAAGTGGGAACAATGGGGTCGGAATCGGGATTTATGTTATGGTTTCCCTCATGGGCTTTTATTTCCAATCGTGTGGTCTCGGGAGGTAGCTCATCCAACTCAATGCGATACACCGCAGAGTCAGCCCGCCGAACTCGTCGTGGGATTTGTCTGGGCTCAAAGTGCGCCACCCTTTGGCGCAATACTGTGCCGTAGGAATCGTAAAGCGTGACATCAAGATGCGTTTGTGTCGTATCCGTCATACCCAGCCGTTTAAGCACATAACCCCGCACCAACAACGTGCCGTCTTTTCGCTCCAGCCTAACTTTCTCAACGAGCACGACTGGAGAATGAACGCGTTCGAGCTGGATATGAGCGACTTCGGGAGGAGTCGAGGAAAGGATGGCACAGCCAGAAAAAAGCATCCCGGCTGTGCCAACAATAATCATCCTGAATCTCTGTTTCATGGATATTTAAGGAATATTACGTATCAGTTTTAGATCCTGCACTTTTCCGATGGGCCATGCGGTAGAGCGCGGGCAGCACCACGAGGGTGAGCAGCGTGGAGCTGATAATTCCACCGATGACGACCGTGGCCAAAGGCCTTTGCACTTCGGCACCGGCACCGGTCGCAATGGCCATCGGCACGAATCCGAGGCTCGCCACCAGTGCAGTCATAAGGACCGGACGAAGTCGGGTGAGGCACCCTTCTTCGACTGCTTCGTCCAAGGGTTTACCTTCCTGCCGCAGGGTGCGGATGTAGGAGATCATCACCAATCCGTTGAGCACGGCTACGCCTGACAGCGCAATGAAGCCGATGCCCGCCGAGATGGAGAGCGGTATATCTCTAAACCACAGAGCGAAGACGCCGCCGGTGAGGGCGAGCGGAACTCCGGTGTATACGAGGAAGGCATCGCGAGCATCGCCAAAGCTCATGAAGAGCAAGCCGAAGATCAGCAGCAGCGCAATGGGCACCACGATCTGCAACCTACGAGAGGCTGATTCGAGTTGCTCAAAGGTGCCGCCATATTCCAACCAGTAGCCGGTCGGAATCTCGACGGTAGCGAGACGCTCCTGCACTTCGGCGACAAACGAGCCGAGATCGCGCCCTCGGACGTTGGATGTAATGACCACTCGACGTTTCCCATTTTCACGGGTGATTTGATTGGGCCCTGGAGCGATTTCAATCTGAGCAACCTCGCTCAGTGGCACGAAGTTCATCGTATCTCCATCGGGTTGCGCCAGTCCTTGACCAAGCCCCGCAGGCAACACTGGGGCAGCCGAGGCCAACCTTGGCAGTGGAATCGGCAGTGCGCCCATGGCGTCGATGTCGCTGCGCAACGCCTCGGGCCAGCGGACAACAAGATCGAATCGTCGATCGCCTTCAAACACTTCTCCGATAGTGGCACCTCCAAGCGCAGTGGATACCACTGTCTGAACTTCTTCGACGGAGAGTCCGTAGCGGATCAACGCGTCGTGATCAATCTGCACCGTGAGCAAGGGCAAGCCTGTGATCTGCTCCAGCTTCACATCGGCCGAGCCGGCCACGGATTTTACGATGTCTTCGATCTCCTTACCCGAGGACATCAGGGCGTCAAGATCGTCACCATAGAGCTTGACCGCGACTTCCGACCGCACACCCGCGATCAGCTCATTAAAGCGCATCTGGATGGGTTGAAGGAACTCGTAGTTGTTGCCGGGAATCTGGATCACAACGGCTTCCATTTCCTGGAAGAGTTGCTCCCGTGATTTCCTCGGATCAGGCCATTCTGCGCGGGGTTTGAGCATGATAAACGTATCCGCGACACTCGGAGGCATGGGATCGGTGGCGACTTCCGCTGTGCCGATCTTGGCGAACACATTGTTCACTTCGGGAAACTCCCGCAGCTTCGCCTCAAGTTCCATCTGCATCTTCACCGCCTGCGATAAACTCGTGCCGGGAATGCGTAGGGCATGCAGGGCAATGTCACCCTCGTCCAAGTTGGGAATAAACTCCGTGCCCATACGCGTGGTCGTGAACCCAGCTAATGCGATCAGCACGAGTGCAAACACGACGGCCGCCGGTCTGACCGACATCACAAATCGCAGCGTTGGTCGATAGAGTGACTTGGCTCCGCGAATCGCAATATTGTCTTTCTCGGAGACCTTACCACTTACAAATATCGCTACGGCCGCAGGCACGAATGTGATTGAGAGAATCATCGCTCCCAGCAATGCGGTCACTACCGTGAAGGCCATGGGATGAAACATTTTCCCCTCAATACCGGTGAGGGCAAAGATCGGCACATAAACCACGGTGATGATGAACACCCCAAAGATCGAAGGTTTGATCACCTCAGAGGTCGCCGAAGCAGCCAGTGAGAACCGTTCAGGTTTCGTGAGCAGTCGCCCGAGCCGATGCTGTTCTTGTCCAAATCGCCGCAGACAATTCTCAATGATGATGACTGCTCCATCGACGATAAGACCGAAATCGAGCGCGCCCAAACTCATCAAATTACCGGAGACTTTGTTGGTCACCATGCCGGTGATCGTGAACAACATCGCCAACGGAATGACTGCCGCCGTGATCAACGCGGCTCGAATGTTTCCCAGTAGGAGGAACAAGATCACAATAACGAGCAGCGCCCCTTCGAGCAGGTTAGTCTTCACCGTCTCGATGGTGCGATCGACCAGCGAAGTGCGGTCATAGACCGTCTCCGCCACGATACCCTCCGGCAGGGTGCGATTCACTTCCACCAGCTTGGCTGCCACCCGCTGGGATACTTCTCGGGAGTTTTCTCCGATCAACATGAACACCGTGCCGAGGACGACCTCCCGGCCATTTTCCGTCGCTGCACCCGTGCGCAGCTCCGCCCCCAGACTTACGTCCGCGACGTCCCCCACTCGAATGGGATGCCCCCCGCTTCGAGCCACTAAGACCCGTCTGATATCTTCCAGTGTTTTCACCTGTCCGGGCACGCGGATGAGGTATTGTTCGCCGAAGCGTTCGATGTAACCAGCACCGACGTTGTTGTTGTTTTTCGCTAACGCCTCCATGAGATCGGGTAGCGTCAATCCGTGGGCCAACATGCGGTCGGGATTAGGCGTCACGAGAAATTGCTTCACGTAACCTCCGATGGTATTGATCTCGGAGACGCCCTTGAGATTGCGGAGTTGAGGCCTCACCACCCAATCCTGAAGCTCTCGGAAATCAGCCGAAGTCCACTCGGAACCATCTGGTTTGGTCGCTCCTTCCTCGGACTCGACTGTAAACATGAAGATTTCTCCGAGGCCCGTTGAGATCGGGCCCATGGCGGGCTCGAGTTCGGGAGGTAGTTGCGACTTCACTTCTTGGATACGCTCATTCACGAGCTGTCGAGCAAAGTAGATGTCCGTCCCATCCTTGAAGGCTACCGTTACTTGAGACAGTCCGTAGCGTGAAACGGAACGCGTGAAGTCAAGCAGGGGAAGGCCTGCCATGGCCGTTTCCACGATATAGGTGACGCGTTGTTCGGCTTCCAACGGAGAATAACCGGGCGCCTCCGTGTTGATCTGCACCTGCACATTGGTGATGTCCGGCACCGCATCAATGGGCAGTTGCTGGTAATTATAGACTCCGACAGCCCCCATTCCGAGGGCGAGAATCAACACCAACCAACGGTGGTGGATCGAGAATTTAATGATTTTTTCGAGCATGGTAATCTCCGGTTTTAATGATCGTGTGACGCACCGGATTTACCGATGTCGGCTTTTACTAGAAAACTGTTGCCGACTACATAGTGCTCGCCGGACTCCAGTCCTTTGAGCACCTCGACCCAGCCGTCACTACGTAAGCCCAGCTCTAAAGGCCGTGCCTGGTAGAGATCTCCGTGTTGGGAGAAAACTACCGTAAAGTCATAGACGGTCTGAATCCCTGACTCTTCGACCGCGACCTCCACAGTTTTTTTCGCCAATGCAATATTAGCTTTCACAAATATACCCGGTCGCCAGCGGCCTTCCGGGTTCTTCAGCACGACGCGCGCGGATACCGTCTGCGCCTCGACACGACCTACGGGAGATATCCAGTCAATACGTCCCGTGGCTGAACCCCCTCCGTCGTCGGGATGAATCACCACGCGTTGCCCCAAATGGACTCGGGCCAGCTCCCGCTTGGGGATATTCAATTCGACCCAAACCTCGGAAAGGTCTGCTATGGTGTAGAGTGAAACCCCGTCCGCCACCGTTTCACCAGCAGTAGCATTGCGAGTCATTACAATCCCGCTGATCGGGGCCATGACTTCAATGGTAGCAAGCGTTCGATTGGTCTCAACTAACGCGAGGATTTCCCCGGCTTTAACCGCTTCGCCCAGTGACTTGCGAGCTTCACGAATGACCCCTCCAAACCGAGGCACGGCTCGGGAAATCTTATCGGCGTTGAGTTCCACTCGTCCGTAAACCGTGAGTGATTCACTCAAGGTCGCAGGCCCTGCCTGCGCAATTTTCACGCCTGCGTCCCGTGCAGCAGCGGCGGTGAAGACCGTCTGCATCTCAGGTGCATCAAAGGCCCAGCGATGCGTGCTTCCGGCATGTTTCGCGATGATTTCGTAGCTGAACGAGTGCGGTTCACCCACCTCGAGATCACCCAGCAAATAGTCGTCGACCGGCGCAAAAGCGAACACGTCCACTTTGTTGCCGGGGCGTGTCAGATTCACGGTCAAGTCAACTTCCGAGGAAGGGAGCAGAGTGCCATTCTTACTCAGCCACGCCCGAAACTCAGGCGGCACATCGTCCTCAAAAATGGCTAACTCCAGGGTAAAATCACCGTCGGTTAATAGGCGACCGTTATGCGGCCCTTTGATCACCTCCGGCGGCGCTTCGGCGGTCAGGTGTTCGACCGACTCCGTCGCAGCCGGCGCTGAATTCGATTGATTGATGAAGAAAAATCCCACGCCCCCAGAGGCGAGGATCGAGAGAATTGTAATAGGAAGTCTAAGTTTCATTTGATTTTATAATTGATAGTTCACTGGCCCGCGGTGGGCGCATGGATGGGCGCGCCCAAGAGGCGCTCGATTTCAATAACGTGGAGGTGAAAGGCAGCGGCGTTAGCCACCACCTGCCCACGAAGGGCGATGACGCTTTTCTGCGCGTCCAATAGCTCTAAGAGGGAAAAACGGCCGGACTGATAGCCCTTCTCAGCCAGCTGTAAGGACTCCTCGACCATGGGGATGACTTCATCCTGCAAGAGATCGAGTGCAGTCCTCGCATGCAGCATTTCCTGGTAGACATCAAAAAGCATCGCGCGCATTTCCAAACGTTGAGCCTCGGCAGCGCTGGCGAGCTGTGCTCGGCGCTCTCGAGATTCACGGATGGCGCCCAGCTGTTGATTCTGCATGGGAAGCGGAATGGAGAACCCGGCCACAAAGCCCCAATCGTCGGTTGTCTCTGTCCGACGAAGGCCACCACTCACCCGAGCCCCACTACGTTGCAGGCTCTGAGCGAGCCTCCCCTGTGCCTCACGCCATCGTGATTCAATGCCGAACCGAGCCAGCACTGGACTCCTGTCTAAACGATCAACCAAGATGGAAAATTCATCCACCTCGGGAAGTGTCACTAGATCTGCCTGCACGGTGCCAAACGTGGGTTCGGATTCGCCCAGTATGGCGGCCAACGAATAACGACAAGCGGCCAATTCGTGTTCGGCGTGTTCCTCTTCAATACGCAAGAGTGCGAGGGCCGTTTTCGCCTTGTTTAATTCCATCAGTGAAACCATGGCGGCTTCGACCTGCCGACTTACCGTAGCTACAGTCTGCTCTCCTAATTTGCGAGCGCGTGTTGCTGCGACGAGGCGTTCGCCATCGGCAGCGGCCTCGGTAAATCGTCGAGCGACTTCGGCCAACACATCGATTCGTTTCGTTTCGTAGTCGGCATCCGAAAGCGCTCGCTCACGCTCGGCCGTCTCAACGCGCCGAGCACGACTACCGCCCAAGTCAATGACTTGACTAAGTTGCAGCGTCGTTTCGAGACCTTTGACGCCGGAATGTGCTCCGGTGCCAAGAAAGTTCTCCATCCCAACGGAAAGTTCAGGATTGGGCTTTATACTGGCCTGAAGAATGCGAGCCTCGGCGACACGCGCTTCAAAAGCGTAGACTTTTAGTGAAGGGTTTTGGACCAGCGCCATGGCTAGCGCCTCCGGTAATGAAAGAGGCTCTCCAGATGAAGGAGCCGCTGTAAGGCCACCCGCGCAGAACAGCAGCAGCGCGAGGGTCCTGTATCCGCGTAATCGCAGAAACAAAATATCGTTGAACATAATAAGACAGGGGAAAATAGGTGAATTCGGAGGAGCAAATACCATCCGGCCACGCGCGCAGGCACAGCCAAGGTATGGGAAAACGAGACGAGTCCGCGCAGGGACAGGTCAGGCGATAAATGCAGGCGCCCGTGGGCTAGCCACAGCGCGTCTCACAAAGTGCCGGTTAGGCACCCAACATAGAGGTCGTTCCAAAACGCCTCTGTCTATTCGTCTGAATACTTGGTCTCGGATCTTGAGGATTCCAGCGAACAATCCACACAGCATTGTGACTGTGAACAAAACGCTAAGCGCCATGCTCTTGAGCAGTCCACTTGATGACTTCACAATAGTCTTCTCCACGAAATGCCAATCATGGGTAGCATCATGAGAATCCTGATGAGCGGGACTTTCGCCATGCCCATGATCGTGATGATGCGACACCAGTTCAGAGTGGTCGGGTAAAATGCCTATCATCTCCAATGCAGCATGCTGCGTTGCCGGCAACCAAGTGGCCAACAAGACAAATGCGACAATTTTGAAGAACTTATTCATTAAATCCAGTGCCTCTTTTTGCTGAGTGGTGCTCCGAGTCATGTCCAGAAAAATCCCTAACCTAAATGTTAATGAACATTCCTCACTCGAAAAAGTAAGCCAAATATTATAGAAAATGCCGCAGAAGGTTTACACTTTATTTGAGATCTGACGCGCCTTGAATCAGCGTATACCTAGTAGCAACTGCCTCGAAGGTCACAAGCGAGTGAACATACCGACTTCAAGCCTTCTAGTCAGATTATTCCTAGACGCGAGCTCGTCATAGCTAGTCGAATTGTTGATTGAAGCAAATGGAGCGAATCGACCGTTGCCAAATCAGCTGGAGGCTCTCGGATTCGCTACAGAATTTTGACCAATAAAAACCGCGGCGAAGCGGATTACCTCAGAAACAGACGGATCCACTCCATAAAGTTCTCAGTATGATCCACCAAGGGCAGCCATTCGACGAATGGCAACAGGCAGGAAGTGAGAACCGTAGGGTTCCCGACGGAGGCTAGCGGAGAGAGGAGACGTCGCAGGCTCCACTGAGCTGATATCGTCGCACTTGCTCCATTAGCTATCCGCCATTGCACTGTGCACTGATGTCAGTCGCACATCCGAGTTTCCCCGTTACTGATCGCGCGCCTCGCTTACGTGATCGCATCGCATTTCTGTGGGTAGGAAAAATGCTGGGCACCACCATTGGCATGACGGGCTTCTTTATCTCCTATTTTTGGGTTCTAAATAATCCCCTGAACACCCCCACGGTCATGCCCCTAATCGCTGCAGACCACTGGATCCCATTTCAGCCCAGTGCATTTCTACTTTATATTTCGCTGTGGTTTTACGTTTCGCTGGCTCCGGCATTCTTAATTAGTCGCCGCGAGCTTATCTCATATGGCCTCGCTGCCTCCGTCATCAGCGTAATCGGCCTGGGTATTTTTCTAATCTGGCCGACAACAGTGACACCCGCAGAAATCGATTGGAGCCTCTACCCGTCGCTGTCCTTCCTCAAAGAAGTGGATGCAAGTGGCAATGCCTGCCCTTCTCTGCATGTCGCATTTGCAGTATTCACCGCTATCTGGTTCCAACGCATCCTGAAACAGATGCAGGTAGCTATCTCTTGGCACGGCCTGAATTGGCTTTGGTGTCTCGGGATTCTCTATTCCACCGTCGCCGTGCGTCAGCACGTATTACTCGATGTCTTCGCAGGGATTATACTCGGGGGCGGTGCGGGGCTCGCCCATCTGTATTTACTTGGACGAAAGACCCGCTGATCAGTCGATTGCCGGTTTGGCCTGCCCGCGGATAAATGGCCCAAGTTCCACGATCAGCAGCGCGGCGATCACGATCAAAGCCACAGTCGTGCCAAGCGCCGAGACCACGGGTATATTACTCATGGCGAGCAATCCGAAAGAAGCCATGGTCGTGAGGCCGGAGAGTCGGATTGATGGCGGTGGCGCTTCGCCATTCGCTGCATTCTCAGCCGAGAAAATCGCGTAATCATGACTCAAGCATACCCCCAGAAACGCGCCCAAAAGATGAAATAGGTTGAGTGGTATTCCCATGAGCCCGAGCACTCCAAACGCAAACAAGCACGAGCCGACCGGCACCGCAAAGATGGGAATACCCCGACGAATTCCATAGATCAGGAAGACACTCAACCCAACCAATCCTAAACCGAGAGCACTCAATCGGAGGGCCGATTCCCGGTAACGGGAGAATAACTCGTTCATCGATTCGAGCTGACCACTGCTTACCGTCTGTGTGTCCAGAGGTGGGGAGATACCGGAATGACCTTCTGCGATCGTGGCAAACCAAGCGCCTTGAGGCGAATCGTGGTAAAGCAAGGCCATGGGGCCGGTTAAATGCTCAAGGACTCCGTGCGCCAATTCATCGTAGCTTCCCTCGCGCGGCTCCCGAGAGAGTTTATTCCACGCGAGCGCAAAGGCCTGAAAGCTATCCGCATTAAACCCCCGACGTTCCAATGCAGACATCAGCTCCGGCACATAATCGGGTAGGGCTCGCACACGTTCCGGGAGTTTACGCCAAGCCTCCTGCGTCGGGATCGAGAGCCCAATCGAAGCGGCCGGCGCCCCAGGATGCTTTTGTTGAAACCATACCAAAAACTTCTGCAGCGAATCCCTCGCGTGCGAAAGAGAGTCGCCGCGACTGAAGTAAATCGTGCGATCCGCATCATCACCGAATAGACCGCGCACTTCGCGATCATTGGCCTTCAATTCCACTGCCGGAATATCCAGATCGCGAATGTCGTCACGCCATTCCAAACGGGTGCCCCCACTGATCACAATCACCACTCCCAATCCCATGAGCGTCCAGACCAGTCCACGGGCCCACGGCGCCACTACTGCGGGCCTCACGTGAATAAAGCGCCGTGTTTCCAGATAAGGGTTTTTGATCTGCGCAAACCAGAGCAAGGCGACACCCAAAGCAGACAGCAGCCCCGCACTCACAAACACCCCGAGTTGTCTGATCAGAGGCAGGTCGGAAAACAACAGCAGTGAAAAGCCCAGCACCGTCGTCAAAACACTCGCCAATAGGGGTTTGATCAAACGCCTCACCCGCATCGCATAGGACTCATCATCCTGTTTTTTGGGCTGAAGGTAGAGGTAAAATCCGTAATCCACCGCCACTCCTCCGAGCAAAGAACCAATCACAAACACCAGAATGTGCACTTGGGAAAACAGCATAGTCGTGACCACCCAGGCGCCCAGCAACGCACCCAAAACCACTGGCACTAGATGCAGGGCCTTGAACACCCTCTTCACCGCCACCGCCGCCACTCCTAGCACCACGATCAAGGTGAGCAGGTTTAAACCCGTCACCTCCGTTTTAATGCGATCCCGGCTTTCAGCGGCAAAACGACTGACCGCGGTCCATTGCAATTCTGCTCCCGGCACACTCTTAACCGTTTCGGCCAGAGCTTGATCCACTGCTGCAAACAAGGGGCCTTGGCCCTCTTCCTTAAACGGCGACTCGCTGGCTCGAGCCCAAATCAGGACAGGACCACTCCCGTCATCAGGTGAAGAATCGGACAGGAATTGCGTACTTTGCGCGAGAGCCGGGAGCAACAATTGCGGATCGGTCGTAATCATGGGCTGAAACGGCATGGCCTCCGGTTGGGTGAGGAATTGCTCTAAATCAGCCACTGTCTTTTCGGCCAACCACTCCGACCAAGTTTTCGATTGATTGGTCTCCCCATACTCCGTCTCGCGCTCGGCCAACCAATCGGGAAGCAGTAATTCAAATCGGTGCTCGTAGGCATAACGTCCCAACTCTTCCTGCGAGGCGTCTTCTTCCGACATCGGCACGACTTCAGCCAAGGCATCCGAGGCTGCCAACACGGTCGCAAATTTATTCGCACCCAGCTCGCGTTGAGCCTGATCGACATTCTGGGGCCAAGTGAGCGCAAATAAAGCCACCCGTGATTGTTGCTCACTCGCCAAGGAGCGCACCATCGTGAGCTCCGGAGCCTGCTCGTCAGTCGGGATCAGATCCAGAACATCGGTGGATATCTTCTGCGAATAGTCCAATTGCGCCAGCCATGTAATCCCACCCACCGCAAACAGAAGGAGTAACAACCGGGCACGCGATTTGAGGGACGATAAAAACATGATCAGCGGAAGTATTTCGACACTTCCTCTTTTGTGAAAACCACTTGATCAGACGCCGAGGTAATCGTGATCTCTATCCGCGGCCCTTTCGTCGGTTTCATTTCCAGCCGCGTGACCTCGCTTTCCTCTCCCCAGACTGTGATCGGGCCCACGCTGGCAGCAAACTGCTCCACTCGTGGCACAAAATCGAAACGCCACCTTTCCCCGGATCTCACTGCATGCATATCAAAATCGGTTACAAGGTTCTCCAAATCAAAACGCATCACCCGGAGGAGCGCTTCACCGGTATTTGGCGAGCGCGGATCTGACTTCACTCCCCGACTACGTCCACGCGCATTGCGGAGGACAATCCCGCGAGAATCGACAATCATCATTTTCTCATCGGGCTTGAGATAGCGTAGGCTCAAACCTCGAGTCGGCTCCATGCGCATCTCTCCAGCCAAGACCACCGGCTTACGACGGAAGGAAAACCAACGCTGTTCGTTGAATGTAGCGAACACCGCGTTCTTCGCAGCCAAAGTCTGCAACAACGGCAACCACTCCTGATCATTTTCTCCCGGGATCAATCGCGGTCCCGATTGATCAAGTGCGATCTGAACGGGTTCGGCGCAACCCGCGCACTCTCGGCATTCGTTTGCTCTCAAGCCAAGCGACACCCCGAGGATACACCCGAGCCAGCAAAATAATTTCACCGTATTTAGCCTCATCATTGATTGGAAGAAAAACGGCGCATGATCATCGCGGGACCATAGTAAAACACCCGCGCGAATAGCAAACGAGTGTGCAGCCAAATCATGCGAAGATTATCGCGGAAATAATGAAAATGAGAAACCCCGCCTTCATCCGCCGAGAGGTAGCGGCAGGTAGCCTTCACATTTTCAACCGGGACGCCTGCCCACACCAGCCGAACCGCAACTTCGGGATCAAAATCGTAGTGGCGAGCCCCTCCGGTGCTTTCCAAAACTTGAACCAAGGGAGCCAAGGGATACACCCGAAACCCAAACAGAGGATCCGCAATCACCCGACCTCCAGTTTCCAAATGCACAATGCCCACGCTAAGTTTCCGCCCGTAAAGTCGCACCTTCGGCGCCTCGGGACCAAAGAGAGGTTGGCCCAAAATCATCGCCTTAGGTTCGTCTCCTGATTTCTCCATGAACTCGGCGATCTGTTCCGCCGGATGCTGCCCATCGGCATCCATCACCAAGGCATGAGTGAAACCTGCTTCCAGAGCCGCCCGCGCTCCCGTCAATACCGCCGCGCCCTTGCCCCCATTCGTGGCACGGTCAAGCATCCGCACCCCAGAATTTGAGGCACTCAGGGCTGACAGAAAATCATGGCTCCCATCCGTGCTGCCATCGACCACTACCCAGACCGTTGACCAATGTGCCAACACCGCTCTGACCGTCAATTCGAGACGCGCCCCGGGATTGTAGGCCGGAATTAAAACCAAATGTTTGGGCAAAGAAGCAGTCATGACTTGATCTCTGATAACCGCGCCAGCGATTCCTGTTCTACCATCTTTGCAAACTCCGATGCTCGAAGCGATGGATCGGGCAGCCACTGTTTCTCCAAAGTCAGATCGATCCGAATCGGCATAATCGTCGGCACCCGCCACCACGGTCGTTCTCGTGTGCACACCTCCCCGGATGATCTGATGGTGATCAAACGGACCGGCGCCTTCGCCCGCTCCGCAATCAAAGCGAAGCCCGGTTTAAATGATCCCTGAACCGCGTTCATCGCGGTTCGAGTGCCTTCAGGGAATACCAGCAACGATCCGCCACCTTTAACAAATTCCGACGCGTAGCGGATCACATCCACCCCAGTGATCCCGGTGGCATAATCGGCCATAATCGCGGCGGGACCAATCGCGGGATTGCGCATCAGCGAAGGTTTAAAAATGCAAATCGTATCGGGTAATTTCGCGAGCAGGAACGTCGCATCAACCAAGGTGGGGTGATTGGCCACATAGACTGTGCCACTCCGCAACTCGACGCCTTCAAACCCATGCCATGACACCCGCACAACTTTGACCATGTGCAGCCACCGCAACCACCATTCAAAGAGCCCCTTGATCGCCAGGCGCACCTTGTGCGCTCGCGACGGTTGCTTGGGCAACAGCAGCATGGGTAGGCAGAACAGATTCAGAAGGATACCCACCAGCCCAAAAACCAACCACGAAAGATAGTAGGTAAAGACGTAATAAAATCGGCGAATAAATTTAGTCATCAATGAGCAGGCTCATCCCCCACTTCGTTAAGTGGTAGAAAATTAAACCACTGATAAGGATGCTCCTTGAGCAGCATTTCCACTTGGTTGAGGAAGGTTTGAAAATGTTCCCGAGCCCGGGTCATGGCCACCGCGCGCGATTCTCCCGGTTGTGGTTTAAAAATCGGTGAGCTGTATAGGAAAGAAATAGCGGAGTCCGGTGATGGTAATCCGATCGAAAGGAGAACGGGTAAATCGAAGATCTGACTAAGATGGTAGATCGTAATAGGGAACAACCGTTTCGCTCCGAGAAAATCAAAGAGTGCCGTTCGCGAACTGTAATCCACCCGATCACATTGCAGGGCGATCGAGCCGTCACGAGCCGTCGCCGCATCCTTAAGTGCAAACAACATCTCTTCCGGTTTATTGACCCACACAAAACGGATATGCTCACCAAAGAGACGTCCCAATTGCTCGGTGTCGTGCGAGTTGCCCACTCGTTGCCTGACCAAATAAGTGCGGTGTTTCTCGAGCCCACCCATGAGAAACCCCAACAAATCCGATGTGCCGATATGAAATGTGCCCAGCAAGGCGGGGCGATTCGTTTGCATCCATTCGCCAAACTCCTCAGCACCCGGAGCTAATTTTCCACCATGTCGAGTGCCATTGATCACCCGCAAACGCAGCATCAATACTTCCTCGAAAGCGAAAAAGTGACGAAAGACATCCCGCGATGTCACGGGTCGATCCAACACCAGCGCAAGGTAGTCTCGTGAGTGTTTCCTTTGTTTCGGCATCGCCCACATCGCCACCCAGGTGCCCATCGCGCGGAGCGGCTTGTAGAGTGCTTCCGGAAAAATACGATCGCAGCACCGCAAAAAACGATACCCTCCGCTTGGTCCTGGATTCCGCACGTTGGTCATGGCGCCTCCTTCTCATTTTTTCGCGCCCATGACATCTCCAATGTCCACCCCGGAGCTACCTCCGCCACTAGGTCACGCTGTTCGCGGATCGCGTCAAAAAACTCCTCCAGCGAAAACGAACCCGCTTGATTAACGGTCGGGATCAATCGAAGACGCGCCAGTGAATCCGGTTGCGACTCACGTGTTAAGGACAACGCGAAAGCAAAGGAAAGATCGCCCGCGACACCCAACTCGCGCAAGCGGCCACCTCGTTCCTCTCCTCCGCAAAATAGCACCCGATCCGCCGGAGCGTGCCACGCCGTCAACAAGGCAGTCGCTGCAATTTGGGCATCACCGGACAACGGAAAAACTTCGCGCACACTACGCTGCTTGCCGATCAAAGCCTGTTGCACCCCGCTCGGATGAATCGAGGTCTGAAACAGAGTCGGACTCGCGGTGGGAAAACTATCGAGAAAACCTTCCAACGCGCCGACTTCTCCAAAGCAGGTCGCATAAATCAAGGCATCTTCCTCGGTCGGTTCTAATTTCCCCAAGACCGAACCCACCAGCAGACCGAGATGAGTCATTCTCCGCACTGCCCGGGGAGCGAAGCGATCTTTCAAGCGGCCACGCGAGCTCACGATCCCCTCTTCCTTCGCATCATCCAACGCGAGCGCTTGAATTGAACGTTCTAATGCAAACTCCGGTTCGACATTCACTCGTCGCGGAATCGTGGAGGGTGATGGCATGAGCATCAACGCAGCATGCGCACCGCCAAAGGCATTGCTGGCACACACGACCGCGTCGCGATCTTTCAAATCCAAGGAGGTCGGAGAAACAATTGAAGTCATCAACGACTCACCCGCGCCAATCGTGCCCGGCGCGATTCCGACGCGGATGGATTCCTGAGCGATCGCTAGCTCGACCAAACCACAACTCCCCAAGGTGTGACCAAGCGATCCCTTCCAGCCGACTAAAGGCGAATCAGGAAAACACTTTTCCAGAACCGTCGATTCAAGCTGGCCCGCCTCCAGTGTGCCGGTGCCATGTCCTTTGAGCCAAAGTCGCCGGCCACCCTGAGCTTCCGTGATGGATCGCAAACATGAGGCAAACCCCACTCCGTCCGCGCGATTCGCGGTGTAGTGGTGCATCTCATTGTAGAGACTCTGCGCTCCCAGCATAAATCCACCTCGATCCCGGGTCAGCACAGCGAAAGCCGCCCCATCTCCCAACCCAATCGAGCCCGTCTCATTTGCAGTGTAGGGTGCCGGAAAATTCTCATTGAGGATCTTCAGCGCATGGAATCCACCCGCCACGAAAGGGCTCAGAAAATCGAATGAAAAGACCAACGCCTGGTCCGCCGTTTTCGCCGAAACCATTCGCGAGGCTTGGAGCATTCCCAGATGGGCAGAAACACACGCATGAGAATAAATCGTGATGTTTGCGCCCCACCCCATCTCCTTTCGCAACCATTCGACGCAGCGAGCCGGCGAGGACATCGTCAGGTGAGCTTCACTTCCACCCCGACTGTGGGCATAGAGGTTTCCCACGCCAAAATTACTACTCGTGATAAAAACCGGACGACGAGGAGTGCCCCATCCTTCACCCGCACCTTCAGACAACATCGCTCGAACAGCAGCCAACCACGCAGGCGGCGCCATCTCATCCAGCGCGCGCCCCGGGAGCAAAGCCAACGGCACCGCATCGCCGCCTTCACATCCATTGACCGGCACTCGCTGCAATGCCCGCTCCCCCCTCAACAGGGCAGCATGAGTCGCGCGCGCATCCCCAAATGGAGTCAGGCAATCACAGGCTGCGATTCGCACTTGAACGTCATTACTGGGCATCAAAATTCTCCCAGCTTATCAGTCAGCGGACAATCGAGCCGGATCCGCGCGGTTCCGGATAAACTCCGCTAAACTGGCGACGCTCGCCAAGGCCTGTTTGGATTCTTCACTACTGGGAACTCCTATAAATAGCAACTAATTGGTTGCCAACTGGATACGACTCTTTATAACCATTCAATATGAGCACTGATCAATATACGTTTTTTGGGGACCACC
>Ga0105054_10000913_pt1 | contig 48332 bp, 46 predicted proteins | sample BON02_FD_78091 | JGI IMG/M metagenome (GOLD analysis project Ga0105054, IMG submission 78091) | Freshwater microbial communities from Lake Bonney liftoff mats and glacier meltwater in Antarctica - BON-02 (megahit assembly) | ecosystem: Environmental > Aquatic > Freshwater > Ice > Glacier...
ATAAAACAAAAGCCTTGCAGTTCACATTGCAGGATCTGGATTCAGCGAACACGTTTTTAAAACAGGTCACCAATCCCAACGGACGAAGAGTCGAAGGGTTAACCAGCCTTAACCCTGAGTGACCGTCCTGTGCAAATAAGGCTGGTTTCTCTCACACTCTTTAATGAACGTGTTCTGTTCAGCACGACACGTGTTCATCTCTTTTCATGGAACGGGCGTAAAGCTGCCCTCCGCGCCAGTAAGAACGGGATCGTTCTCACCGGTGACAACGGCTACGAAAATATGTTGCGCTATTTACAGCCTCACGCGCCCGACGGTGACGAATTCAAAGTGTTTAATGGGAAACGACAAACAGCCGAGGCTATGCACTCCATTATGGCTCGAATGTTGCCCTTTAAGCGACTTCAAAGCTGGACTCTTGAGTCCAAGGAGTCTTGGTTATTCGGCTATTTGATCGGTCGCAACCTCTTCCACCAGCAACTTCGAAGACAAGAAGTCTTATCCCAATTAACGGGCTAAACAAAAAATCCGTTCGAAGCCCGATCTCAGCTTTAATCGCCATGCCCGGAAAAGCAATTTCAGCTAAATTCTGATCGGTGAAGCCCAACAGGCTGCATATTTCACCAACCGCCTTGCTTTTTCATGTAAATCCGCCCGCAAATTCCAAATCAAGCATTCGACCTCAACGCACTGAGGTTATGCACACGGTTATGCATTAGGTTTTGCACTCACCCCCCGGGGCCTGGGGGTGAGTGCAAAACCGCTTTTCGTGCCGGAATTGTTCGTCGGTTTTCGCTCATAAATCAAGGAACGTGAAAACTTTTGGGTGATATTTGAAAACTGTGGATGGCGAGACGGGTACCCCCTACTCGGTCCGAACGACAGGGGACCCATGAAAAGTGACCGGTGCTCATGCGAATACCGGCGGGCCAACTCTCGGAAACCAACTTCCGTTTCACGCTCATTTGGTAGTCCACAAACGGTGAGCCAAAACCCAGGTTTCTGACCAAGCATCCAACGTGACCACCTGTAATTGCAATAAACCTGAATCCAAACAAAAAAAATCCGCACGGGTAGGTGGGTGAGGGACGGCAGCGAGCCAATTCTCCACATGAATACCTGGTTCAACTCGCTAATCGCAGAACGATTCAAGGCACTTGTTGCGGATCAGACCTTCGATGACCTGTACCCACTGAATCTCTGGCCGGGTCAGAGTTTGTTCCAAAACCAACACCCCAAAGGGACCAGTCATGCACGATGTTTTGAGGCGCATGACTGCTAATCTTCTTTGCGGAGGGCTAGTTGCAATCGATTCATGCGTATGGTTATCCTTAATCCTGTGATGCGAGCTTTAATCCACAGAAGGCTCCCGACACGGCGGTGAAATGTGGCAGCCCACCTAAAAAGTCCTACATAGCCGAAAATTTCTAACCCAGAGGAGATTTGTGATGTTTCCGTTTCGATCACTTCTTTTTGTTCCTGGACACAAACCAGACTGGATAGCCAAAGCGGCGGCAACTGGGGCAGACGCAATTGTCTTGGACCTGGAGGATTCGGTTCCTCAAGACCTCAAGGCCCAAACCCGAGACGTTGTTTCAGCGTCGATCGCCAGCGCATCGGAGAAATACCCAAACATCGCCTTCTTGCTGCGAATTAATGGGCTCGCGACGGGCGCGACGGGCGCAGATCTAGAGACTTGCCTTGTCCCCGGATTACAAGGGCTCTTCGTGCCTAAAATTGAAAACGCCATTGACTTGGCCAAGATGGACGCCCTGGTCGATCACTTTGAATCGCGAAATGGTGTCACGGGCATCGAGTACATAGTTCCCGTGGAAACCGTGCCCGCGATCTGGAATGCGCGGGAGATTGCGCACGGTTCGTCCCGCATCGGAGCAATGATCGGACCAACAGCTGAGCATGCGGACATCGCTAGAGAAGTTGGATTCGAATGGACAGCCGAAGGTCTTGAAACACTGTACCTGCGGAGCCGAGTCCTACTTGCAATTCGAGAAGCCAAGATCCATGCACTCACAGGACTCTGGGAGAAGGTCGACGATCTCACTGGGTTGGAGAAGTTTGCCGGTTCAGGACGCACGCTGGGCTATCGAGGAATGGTCGTCATTCATCCAACTCACGTACCGATTGTAAATGAAGTATTCACCCCCTCCGATCAAGATGTAGCCTTTTATGAGGGACAGGTGGTCGCATACGAGGAAGCAGCCGCGGATGGTCACGGGGCTCTCCGATACGAAGGGCTGCACATTGACAAAGCGCACTACGACAAGGCCGTCCAATGGCTTGACCGTGCTAAACAACTACGAGAAAGGGTGTAACACATTATGCGAGGGCTATATTTTGAGGAATTTGAAGCAGGTAAGACCTACCGTCATGCACTGACTCGAACGGTAACTGAAATGGACAACGTCTTGTTTACTTCGCTTACCATGAATGTGCAGCCTCTCCACCTCGACGCGGAATTTTCAAAAAATACTATTCATGGACAGCGTGTCATGAATAGTCTTTTCACTGTTGCGCTCGTGGGGGCTTTTCACGTACCCGAGCTCACCATGGGAACGACATTGGGAAACCTTGGCTACGAAAAGATCGAATTTCCACACCCGGTTTTTCATGGAGACACGTTGCGTGCCGAAACAACAATTCTCAAAAAACGGCTTTCCTCGAGCCGAACCGATTCTGGCATTGTTTGGTTTGAACACCGCGGCTACAACCAGGACGATGTACTTATCTGTCGTTGTGAGCGAGTGGGTCTCATGATGGTCAAGCCACAAAACGGTGCACTTTTCGGCGAGTAATTGCGAGGACCGTTGGTTGAGCTCATCATTGAGCAAGGACCAGACACTACTAGGACATCCAGGCACCAGCCAGCGTTCCGAGTGTGACAGTCGGCGTCCAAGCCAGACGACACTTGCCGCCAAATTATGTAATTTTATTCCGTTAGTGGGGTCCTCCCAGCAGCTTCAACCTGCTTTCCAGAGCCGCTAACGGCAATATTTCCTTCCAACGCACTCCAAAGAACTCGACGCTCCAAGTTGCATCAGAGTTAGCCCTTGTCAGCGAGCATCGATCTCAAGTACGACCGGCGCCGGCAGGAGGACGCTTTTTGACGTGGCCGAAGCGTCATATTGTTCCTCTTCTCATTCCTGATGTATGAACCTATTCGATCCTAAACTCTTTCAACTACAGCCGCCAATGCCTGCCCGCCACCGATACACATGGTGACCATTCCACGCTCCAAATCTCTGTTGGTTAAGTCGTAAAGCACTTTATTGATCAAAATCGCTCCCGTGGCGCCCACCGGATGGCCTAGTGCAATTGCACCTCCATTGGGATTCGTACGCTCCGGATCAAGACCTGCGTCCTTGATTACGGCCAAAACCTGCGCCGCAAAAGCTTCATTCAGCTCAACTACATCAAGGTCACCCACGCACATGTCAAGTTGTTCTAGTAGCTTTTTAATGGCGCCGACAGGCGCATAACCCATGAGTGATGGATCACAACCGCTCGCCGCCCAGCCGAGTAATCTCCCGAGGGGCTTGAGTCCCCGTTCACGTGCGTCAGATTCTCGCATCAGTAGAGTTGCGGCGCCAGCGTCGTTAATTCCAGATGAGTTACCTGCCGTAACGGAACCATCAGTTGCGAACGCCGGCCGTAACTTTGACAGGGTTTCTAAGCTAGTGCCAGGGCGAGGGTGCTCATCCGTTTGAACTAACGTTATCTGACCTTTTTTACCCTCGACCTTGACAGAAAATGTCTCATCTATAAATGCGCCGCGTTCAACTGCATTAGCAGTGCGATTTTGACTCGACAGTGCCCATTCGTCTTGCGCCGTGCGGCTGATACCAAATTTTCGAGCAACGTTTTCTGCCGTGGCTCCCATGGGATACTTACCCCAAGGGTCCGTCACGAGCGCCAGAGTGCCGTCTATCTGGACGCGATTACCTAACTTCACACCATCGCGGGCTTGCGGCTCGAGAAATGGCTGTGTGCTCATATTCTCGTTACCGCCGGCAATCATGACGTCGGACAAACCCAACTGAAGTTGCATGGCTGCCGAGAGAACCGCTTGTAAGCCACTTCCACAGAGTCGATTGACGTTATAAGCTGTGGATGAGCTAGGTAAACCTGCATCTAGAGCGACTCGCCGCGCATTGTAAGCCTCTGGACCCACTTGGCCGATGCATCCAAACACTAATTCATCGACGTCATCTGCTGAGACATGAGCCCGGATAAGCGCCTCCTGAACGGCTAAGCTCCCAAGGCGATAAGTCGGAATCGAAGACATGGAACCCATGTAACTTCCAATGGGCGTACGAGCGCCAGCAATAATTACAATCGCATCATTGGCAAGAGCGGGCATCATCCAATTAAGCCCTTGAGTCCAAAAATCCGAGCCAAGTTCCCGCCAAGAATTTTCTTTTCGTCTTCCGGATCCAAGCCGAGGGCTTTGATGCCGATGATTTCGGCTGTTGGGTCGGCCATGGGCCAATCCGACCCAAAGACAACTTTGTCAACACCGTGCCGTTCAATGATGGATTTGATTCGTTCTGGATCTAAAATTGCCATAGTTGGCGGCCAAGATGTTTCCATAATCACTTTTGATCCAAGAATCAACTCTTCACTGAGGTCCAGTTGATGATAACCCCCAAAATGACACGCAATTAGAGTCAGATTAGGGATCGCTTCGGTCATTGCAAGTACCTTGTCAGGACTTCCTCGTTCCGTTGCGGCCTCGTCACTTCCCTTGCCCGCGTGAGTGATCACGGGAATTCCTTTGTCCGCGAGAGCACGGCAAATTTCAATCACGCGGGGATCGGCAAGGCTGATTCCCTGGAAGTCTGGATGCAATTTAACCCCGACAATGCCATTGTCCAGGACAGAACGCATATTGTCTGCGATAGATCGATCCGGGTGGATTGTTCCAAGTGGAATGAGTCGGGAGCGATCGACCGAGCCGATAAATTCATTTGTCTTTTCCAGATTTTTTGGGACAGTTGTGACACCCAGACAGCAGGCAATATCTACTCCTGATTCGTCCATCTTCGCCAAAAGCCCAGAAATCGTGCCATCACCCATGGGATCAAGTCCAGCAATTTTGCCCGAGAGTACTTGCGGGGCGATGTGGTCAGGCCACACATGACAATGGAGGTCAATGATCATTGTTTGTTCCAATTCTTTCTACAAGTTGTTTTGCGAGTGAATCGTAGATCACTTCAGTTGCGCCTTCGTAGATCCGAAGTGGTCGGGCTTCCCGATATAGACGTTCGATCTTAGAACCCGTGACCAACCCGAATCGACCCATTATTTGAACCGCCCGGTCCACGACTCGACCGGCCGCCTCGGTCGCTCCAGCCTTGGCAAGCGACGACAAATATAGGTTGGCCCGCGCATCCCTCGCTGAAGCTGCGGCCGCGCGATAAGTGAGGGCTCGGGCCATTTCAATATCCACCCACGACTGCGCCAATTGCCCCGGGATACCACCTAATCGGGCGAGAGGTACTCCAAATTGTTCCCTGTTGGCCGCATGTTTCGTGGCCTCATCGAGTGCCGCTTGCGCGATACCCACCGCGGCGCCAGCAACAGAGACACGAAAGGTAGAAAGCGTTGCCATGACAAGCCCGAAGCCTTTACCTGGCTCTCCTATTCGATTTTTAATGGGTACGTGAACATCTTTCATGATTACATCCCCGAGAACGTGGGGTGCGATTATTTGGTACGGCTGCGTCACCATCAGACCCTCCGCAGTTGCCGGGAGGAGAACAAGGGAATAAGCAATCTCACCATCGACAATTTCTTTCCCAAGGATCGTGTAGAAATCAGCGTCTCCCGCATTGGTTATGAAGGACTTGTGGCCGTTAATGACTAGTGTGTCGCCTTGGACTTCAATGGTTGTGGAGATTGAACGCAAATCCGAGCCAACATCGGGCTCGGTGAGACCCATCGCCGCAACCGCTTCAAGCCTTCCAACGGCTGGCAGCCAATGCTCTTGGACCTCAGGGTGACCAGCTTGCACCAACCCGTAGGAACCAATGCCTTGCATGCAAAACATTGAGTCAGCATGGGACGATTCGTAGGCAAGTTGCTCTCTGACGACCGTAACCGCGAGTGAATCCACCTGAGGGAATCTTCCACCAAATTTCTCCGGGATTGCCAGCGAGCACAGTCCGCTCTCCTGCAAAATCCGCCGAACATTTGGATCGAAATGGTCTGCCTCGTCGGCGACGTGTGCGTAGGGAATTACCTGCCGAGCCGTCGCACGCGCTTGCTGCGCAATCTCCGTATATTTTTCTGGGAGTTCAAATAAATTCTGTTCCACGAATTTTCTCCAATCTCATATTACAAACGTTGATTGAAAGTTTGACCGTAAATTTCGGCAGCAATTCGAATGCGCTGCATGGCTGGCGTTCCACCAGCAATGGCCCAACCATGCGCATCACGGTGCATACGCTCGATTCCATATTCTTCGGTGTATCCATTTCCACCATGAATTTGCATGGCTAGATCCGTCACACGCTTAGCCATTTCGTTGGCAAAGCATTTCGCTACCGAGACCTCATAGGTATCGGGCAGACCTTTGCCGGCTGATGCCGCCGCTCGCATGATCAGCAGTCGAGTGGCTTCAACTTGCATCGCCATGTCCGCAACATTTAACTGAACATTTTGAAACTCATTAATGGCGCGACCGAACTGTACGCGTTCCCGTGTATAGGCCACCGTACGATCGAGTGCTGCCTGTCCAAGTGCCAAGCTCATGGTGGCATTTCCCATCCGTTCGATAGCAAAAACCCCAAAAAGATCCTTAAACCCTCCGGCAGGAATGACCAAATTTGTGACGGGCACTCGAACATCTTCGAAAATCAAATCCGCCGAGGCGATACCCCGGAATCCCATGAGTCTCTCCTGGGCGCCAAAACTGAGCCCCGGAGAATCTGCTTGCACCAACACCGCACCAATCGCTTTGGCTCCCGCGGCATCATTCAATCGGCAATAAACTAAATAACTTCCGGCATGACCTCCGCCAGAGATCCAGCGCTTCGTCCCACTAATGACGTATTCGTCGCCTTCAAGACGCGCAGAAGTGCGCATGTCCGTGGCGGCTGAGCCTGCATCGGGCTCCGAAATTCCAATTGCAACACTCGTTTCACCCGAAACAACCTGAGGAATAATCGACTTTCGTTGTTCATCTGTCCCATAAAATTCAAGCACACGCACGGGACCAACATTTGCCTCAAAGACCTGGAAAGCGGCCGGGCGACACTCCTTTGCCAATTCCTCAATGACAATGAGTGCATCCATTAGCGGAGCATTCGAGCCACCGTATTCTTCCGGGAGGCAAATACCCAGAAAACCAAGATCTGCCAAGCGTTTTATTTCTGCTTCTGGAAGTAGGGTCCGATTCAGATCCCATTCTTCCGCTTTAGGCGCGTAAATATCCTTGGCAACTTCTCTTGCCACTGAGCGCAGCGCTTCTTGCTCAGGTGTCAACGTGAAACTATCGCTCACTTACCCTCCTCATTTATTCTATGATCATCATAGCAATGGATTCGAGTGCACGTCGTGTGACCCCGAAATTAAACTAAAGCACCTGGGTGTTCGGTCAGGAGTTAGCCCGCGGCATATTGATAACAGCGTTCGAGAATGCCCCGCTCGGTAAGTTGCTCACCCTCGAGTTCACCGCGGACTATGCCGTCGACAAGCACGACTGCCCTGTGGCAAGCGCCCACTAGTTCGGCAAAGTCCGACGAGATGAAGATGACAGCCTTACCTTCCGAAGCGAGCCGGCCGATAACGTCGTAGACGTCCTGCCTGCCTTGCACGTCGATGCCCTGAGTCGGCTCGTCGAAGATGAACACCTCCGCTCCATGCAGCAGCCACTTTCCGAGTAATACCTTTTGCTGGTTTCCGCCCGACAACTGCGACACCAGCACGGAAGGACTACCAGCTTTAACCTTGAGCAAGGTCATCTGACTGCGCGCGGCACTGGTTTCGCGCGAAGGACTGAGAAACGGCAGCCTCGACCATGCGCGTAGCTTGGGCAGGTTTGGCATAGAAATGTTCTTGGCAATATCCATTTCTATGATATTGCCCTGCCGCTTCCGATCCTCCGGAAGAAGTACAATTCCTGCATTCATCGCAGCCTTGGTGGAGCCGAGTTTGATTTGCGTTCCGTGCACCGAAACCGTGCCGGATGTAGCTTGTGCAACCCCGAAAATGGCCTCCACAAGCTCCGTTCGACCGGCTCCCACAAGGCCCGCAATGCCCAAAATCTCACCGGCGCGAACCTCAAACGACACGTCGTGAATTACCCCATGGCGCGACAAGTTTGCAACACTAAGCACCACATCATGCGACGCTACCGACTCTTTACGCATGTGCACTGTGTCGCTTTCGACCGCGCTCGCCTCACCAGTAATGCATTCGACCAAGGATGCCGAGTCATGTTCACTCGTGGGCCGGGTGTCGACCACTCGCCCATCACGCATCACAACAGTTCTATCGGTGATGTCTAGGATCTCGTCCAGTCGATGTGAGACGTAAAGAATCGCAACACCGTCCTTGCGCAAGGACTCGATTACAGCGAAGAGGTGATCCGTTTCTTGGGCGGTAAGGGCTGCAGTCGGCTCATCAAGAACCAGGATTCTCGCATCCTGGACCAGTGCCCGGGCGATCATGACCATTCGCTGCTGGGCGGTGCTTAGCCCACCAGTGATGGCCTTCGGGTTGATGGAGACCCCCAAACGTTCGAGAGCCGCATCTGACTGTCGTCGAAGTGCTGCCCAGTCAACGAGCCGGAGTGGACCACGCGGATACCCGGCACCGAGGAAGACATTTTCGGCTACGGTCATGCTTGCAACGAGCGATAATTCCTGGTGGACGAAGGCGAGTCCAAGGGCGCTGGCTTCATCGGAATTCGTCAACTCCACGTTAGCACCGACGGAAAAAAACTGACCTGAATCAGGTCGCACCAATCCAGCCATGATTTTGATGAGCGTGCTTTTACCAGCGCCATTTTTCCCGACTAGGCCGACGACCTCGCTCGAAGCGAGGGCGATATCAACGTTTTGAACGGCCTTGACGCCAGGATATGACTTCGAGACCGACCGCAATTCCAACACCAGGTTAGTGGTTGTCACCGAGTTCATCCTTGACGTTCAATCCGATTAGCCTGAATTGCCACAATGAGGATCACACCTTGCAGGATAAGAATCCAGGCTGTCTGGATCTGCATCATCTGAAGACCTGTCTGAACTACTCCCAAGAAGATGACTGCAACAACTGTGCCGATCACGTTGAACTGACCTGGCCTAAAAGATGCACTCCCCAGGAATACCGCTGCATAGGCGGGAAGCAGGTAGGACACACCCGCATTGGGCGTTGACGAGGCCGCTTGGGCGGTAAGCAAGATGCCGGTGAACGCAGCAGCGCAAGCCACGATGATGAAGCCAGTGAGTCGTAGTCGACGGACATTGATCCCAGCGAAGCGAGCGGCCAGCTGGTTTCCACCTACCGCATACATGTTGCGTCCCAACTCCGTCTTCTCGAGCAGGATGAATGCAGCGGCGGCGACGCCAAGAGCAATCCAAACCTGGTTGTTAAGACCGAACAGGGATGTCGACTGCCCTAACGCCACGTATCCGGGCTGAATTCCTGAGTAGAGCGTCGTCATGCCTGTGATCAGATACTCGACTCCAAGTAAAACGGTAGCCATAGCCAGAGTCATAACGAAAGACGAAGACCCAAGATAGGAAGTGAAGAAACCGATAATCGATCCACCAAGGATTGCGATCAAGAACGCAACGAGGACCGCCACCTGCCAAGAGGTTCCGTAGAGGGACATCATGGCAACGGCCGTCGCACCACCTAATCCAAGCATTGAGCCAATCGACAGGTCAAAATCGCCAAGTATCAGCGGCACGGTCAATCCAATAGCCAAGATGGCCGGTGCAGAAGATTGTGAGAGGAGCGCTCGTGCAGTGTCCATTGTCAGGAAGGTGTCAGGCCGAGCGAGTCCGAAGAAAATCACCACGATTATGAGGGCAATGAGGAGTCCGTATTGCTTCAGAATCTTCCTGACGAGCGCGCCCTTAGCCTTACGCTCTTGATCACCCGTCGGTGCTCCGTATGCCACCGACTCTGACTGTCTGCGCCCTGTACTCACTACTGCTCCTTGCTGTTTGAGTGTATAGACCGATTTACCAACTATGTTGAATGTTTCCCGTGTTAAGCACTTCTCAGAAAGTTATTTGACCAGCACGGCATCGGGTGAAAATGAGGGCCGTTTGTGTGGGGTCCGATAACCCCGCACAAACGGCCCTGTCGAACAGGACTACTGAAGTAAGGGTTAGAGAATTAACCCAGATTGGTGAACTCTGCTCCCCACTTTGAGGTGAAGTAACTGACGAAGTCCGCCAGAGCCGGCATGAGCTCCCCCTCGGGTGGGAGGTTCGTCGAGTCAACCACTATCGGAGTTCCCCAATTGAGATCAACTCCATAGAAGGGGTCGCTGTCCTGAGATAGAGCCGTGCCACGCATGGCATTCTGAGCTACCTGATCCAGCGCAACCCATGAAATCCACTCGAGTGCATTCTCAACCGATGCGTCGACTTTGCCCTGACGAATGAGCTCCAAGGTAGGCAGACTTGCATACACGCCGAGAAGTAGTGGGCGTTCTGGAAAACTTTTGCCTGGGTATTTTGCCTCAAGTGCCTGCGAAGCTCCTGCATCCGAGGACGAGAAAGGAATCCAGAGTGCTTTTGCATCCGGCAATGCGTTCAACTGTGCGGTCGTCGCGTCCTTGGTACCGGCAATCAGGTTGGCAGGGTCAGCATCAAACATTCCCGCTATCGTGATTGTCGTCTTAGCAATGGCCGCTTCCATGGCCAGGTTGCGGGCGACGATAAATTCGGCCGGGAAGTTCTGTTGGATGATCGTGGCATTGCTATCGGCGCCAAGCTTGTTGATCATCCAGTCCGCGAGTGCGGTACCCATGTCAGCATCGCTGGGGTAGTACGCCGCAGAGAGAGCCTCTTTTGGACCGGGGTCGCCGCCGACACTAATGACTGGAATTCCCTTAGTTGCCGCGATTCCTAACGCCTCCGTGAAGATGGCCTCAGGGAATCCATTTGTCAAAAGGTAATCGACATCTTGGTTCACGAGACCCGTGGCGCATTTGGACATCGTGGCCGGGACGCCCTGTCCGTCGCAGGGGATAAATGTCCAGCCGAGTGCCTCTGCAGCAGCCTTTGTGGCCAGTTCCATGCGCATTGCCTCAAGGTTGGCTGCGACATAGTTTACGTAGCCGATGGTCAACGGCTTGAGTTCGATTGGATCGCCAGCGGCAGCAATTCCAAGGTCTGCCGCGGTGTTACCCGCAGGGGCGGCATTCTCACTCGACTCGGCTGCCGTGGGGCTTGCAGGCGCCGCCTCGGACGTGGACGTCTCCGTGCTTTCGTTTCCACCGCACGCGGACAATACAAGCGCAATGCCTGCAATGCCTGCGAAGACGGCTGAATTCCGTATTCTCATTGATCCTCCAAGGTTTTTTCTATAATTTTCAGCCCGCGTTTTCGCGGCCTGCATTTTTCTTTCAGGACCACTCCCGAAAAGCGTGGCCACGTCGCAATGCTGCTAGTTCCCGTCGGCGTCGAGTAGTCGTTTCCCGCGCCAGGCCAACTGCCCGCCGTCGATGAGCCACAGGACTCCGTTGACGAAGGATGATTTTGGGCTCGCAAGGAAGCACGCCAGTTCGGCGATATCCTCGGGTAGCCCCATTCGAGGTACCAAGTGAGTGGCGACGAGGTCGTCTCGGAGCTGTTTACCCTCATCAGAGGACTCAAAGTAGGTGAGGAGCATGTCGGTCTCCACTGGGCCCGGGCCGTAGGCGTTGACACGGATTCCGTCAGGTGCCAGTTCCAGGGCAAGGCTTTTCGTCAGGATCGCTACTCCGCCCTTACTTGCGCCGTATGCAACGCAACGTGGATAGGCTGTTGAGGATCCGATAGATCCGACATTGATCACAGATGGGGCTGAACTCTTCCTCAAGTGTGGAAGGGCTGCCCTTGTGGTGAGCCAAGGGGCGCGCACGTTGACGTGCATGATGCGCTCCCACACATCAATCGACAGTTCTTCAACGCTGCACTTGTCGGTGACTCCTGAGTCCGTGATCCCAGCATTGTTGTGCAAGACGTCGATACCTCCGTAGGTATCGACGGAGAATTCGATCAACCCGTCAATCTCCGAAGGAACTGCAACATCGCATCGGAAGTAGGCCGCCGAACCTCCAGCAGCGTTGATGCGTTCGGCCGTCGCAGTTGCCAAATCCAGGGACAGGTCGGAAACCACAACTCGCGCGCCATATTGGGCTGCGAGTTCCGCCGTGGCAGCACCCATACCGCTACCCGCGCCGGTAATCACCATAACCAGATTTTCAAGTATCTTTTCCATCTCTTCAGCTCCTCGATCTACGACAACATCGACTACTATGATTATTATGAATACCATGAACATGGAATAAGGTGGATGCTAGCCATATTTCAAATGGTGTCAATGGCTTTCATTGCAATCGATACACATTCGTTATCAGAAAACTCGAGGACGAATTCCAGTCACAAAACGTAGAGAGGTCCACCAAGTTTCTCCGGTGGACCTCTCTACGTTTTAATATGAAAGGGAGATCTCTTCAGAACCATCCACTCACTTATTCGATCGCGTGTTTAGTCGGTTGCGCGCTGCCCCCGCCACGCGAGTTGCCCGCCGTCGACAAGCCACACGGCGCCATTAACGAATGACGACTTGGGGCTCGCCAGGAAACAGGCAACCTCGGCAACCTCTTCTGGCTTACCAAGACGGGGAACCAAGTGGGTCGCCTCCATGACTGCGCGGGTTCTACGTCCGTCCTCAGAACCCTCGAAGAACTCGAGGGCCATAGCGGTTTCGATTGTCGCTGGGGCGTACGCGTTCACGCGGATCCCAAAAGGTGATAACTCAAGAGCTAAGTTCCTGGTCAGTTGTGCGACACCTCCCTTGCTCGCGCCGTAGGCGACCACGTTTGGAAACGCCGCGAATGCACCGACGGATGCCACGTTAATGACTGAGGCTGACGCACTCTTCTTCAAGTACTGGAGCGCAAATCGCGTGCAGAGCCACGGACCGCGCAGGTTTATGTTAATGACGCGATCCCATGCTTCGATGGGTAACTCGTCAATGCCACCGACAGGGGCGATTGATGTGTCAGCGATTCCTGCGTTGTTGAGAAGGACATCGATCCCGCCGAAAACTTTCGCGGTTTGATCCATAAGGGCCTCGATGTCGTCCGGATTGGACACGTCACAGCGATTGTGCGTGGCTTCTCCCCCACCATCGCGCACATCCTGAGCGACCTTGGCGGCACTCTCTTCAGAGATATCAGACACCATTACCTTTGCCCCGTATGCGGAGGCAAGATGCGCCACGGATTCACCCATGCCACTGCCGCCGCCAGTAATTACCATCGTTAAACCACTAAGCATTGTTTCCTCCATATTTGGTTGCTTGATTCTTTGAATGACTGCACACGCAATGAAATATTTGCCAGGATTCAGTCAGATATCGCGACCAGCGAGCCGTCGCAGCGAGCCTCGGAGCACCAAGCCGAGTGGTAGGGCACTCGAGTTGGATCTAGTAGGCGAGATCCAGTTCGATATGACGCTTGGCAATGCGCCAAGTTCCACTCTCGCACCGGAACGTGTCGTCGTAGCGCCCGGAAGTGAGGAGCCGGATGCCACCGTCTTTGATCGAGACGATCGTGAGAACTGATCGGACCGATGCGCTCGTGGCATCCTCAGAGTCGATTACAAGGTTCGTCGTGATGTGGCGACGCTTATCGGGCTGCTCTGCAATCGCTCCCACGAACAGTCCAAGGAGTGCTTCGCGACCCTGGAACGGTCCGATCAGGTCGCCACCACCGATGCACATCGTCAATTCCGCGTCCTCCGTGAAGGCGGCTCCAAGTCCTTCAGCCTCATTCTCATCGAATGCAAAGCTCCAACCTGCCAGTACGTTCTCGATCGCAGCACGATTGCTCATAAACACTCCTTTTCAATGGATTCAATTTGGATTCCAGCAGCTCCAACAAGGGTTTTTCTAAAGCTTCCCGTCACCGCAAGCCTGCTGCCCGTGCGATACGGGTTATTATTATAATGCTTATCATGGTCACAAGCCGCGATCCTGTCAAGGGCTTTACGGTTCTCATAACTCTTTGGACGCGTGGCATTTTTTTTGGGTGCAGGCTTGTGCGTGTCAAAGGCCGAATACGGATGGTCTTCATGTCTCCCGTGACAGACAGGTCCGGAACCTTTCGACTGCAAACCAAAAATCCAGCGAGTACCACGGTCACGAACGAGGTGATGTCTGCACAATCTGCCGTTGAACGTTATTAAGTAATTCGATCGGTTTAAGCATGATGGGAAATGTACTGGAAACGACCCTTCACCTCGATGCAAAATTCTTGCAATCACCGAATTAATAACGAAAGCCGACCCAATAACCATAAACGTTAGTGCTCACAATATGTTGGGCGCCATATTGACCCAAGCACCCGCTTTCAATGAGTCACCGTCGAGGCATGGAAAACTATGACGAGACACTTACAGGAGAAATATGTCAGATGTTTTTGATTTATCCAACAAGGTAGCACTCGTGACCGGAGGTAGTCGCGGTCTCGGCAAAATTATGGTGCAAGGCTTTGCCGCTGCTGGGGCGGACGTAATCGTGGCCAGCCGCAAGGTTGAGGCCTGTGAGGCCATTGCAAGTGAGATCCGCGACACCACCGGAAGTCGCGCCCTGGCTGTAGGTTGTCATGTGGGCAACTGGAACGACCTCGATGAACTCGTTGATGCGTGTTACCAAGAATTTGGTCGAGTCGACATATTGGTCAATAACGCCGGAATGTCGCCACTCTACGAGTCTGTCGACACAATTTCCGAGGAGCTTTTCGACAAGGTTCTTAACGTTAATCTCAAGGGCCCCTTTCGGCTGGCCGCACTTATCGGTACTCGGATGGCTCAAGGTGACGGCGGCAGCATCATTAACATTTCCAGCGCCGGGGCAGTGCATCCTCGCCCTTCAATACTGCCCTATGCGGCAGCCAAAGCTGGGCTGAATGCGATCACTATTGGACTGGCCCACGCATTCGGTCCGACGGTGCGCGTAAATGCGATAATGGCAGGCACATTTCTCACAGACGTTAGTTCTTCATGGGATTCAGGCGCCTTTGCCAAACGGGCACAAGGCTTTGCGCTGCAGCGCGGTGGAAATCCAGAAGAAATACTCGGCACGGCACTATATCTCGCTAGTGATGCATCAAGTTACACAACGGGATCCATACTTACTGTTGACGGTGGTCAACCCTGAATCACTTTCCGGTAATAATTCCCTCAGACGCCAATGAAGCTATGCGATCTTTCGTGTACCCAAGCAATCCGCTGAGTACCTCGCTGGTGTGCTGACCTATCTCAGGAACACCAATGTACTCGGGTCCTGAATACGAGGAGACATGCAGAATAGGCCCGGGCATTTTGATTGCACCCAGAATGTCGCTGCCGGTCAGATCAACCAATGTTCGCTCAATGAAATGCGGATCCTCCGTTATATCTTTGGCATCGTTGACAGCCGCAGCAACAACATCATAAGAGTCCAAGATTCCTAGGATTCTCTCACGGGATTCGCGACCAACCCATTCAGCCACAATTCTTTGCATGTCTTCGTTGTGTTCCATTCGGGCCGCATTCGTTGCATATCGCGGATCCTCAATGATGTCAGGTCTATCCATTGCCTCGAAGAGTCTGACGGCAATTGTTTGAGACGATGCCGCAATGGACAACCACTTTCCATCATTAGCTTGGAATATGCCCCGCGGAGATGCTGATCCAGTGCCATTTCCCACTCGCTCTTGAATGACACCATTTCCAGTCCATTGCAGCACGATGTCGCCAATAATGAACATCAGCGGTTCATACAGCGCAACGTCCACCACGTCTCCGACCCCGTTGCGCTCACGTTGGAAAAGCGCCATCGACGTGCCGAATGCGGCAGAGATTCCCGCGATAGAATCCGCGAAGCCAAATGGCGGCGACGTGGGCGGTGTATCTGGCCACCCATTTATGTATGCGTATCCACTCGAAGTTTCTGCAACGGTTCCAAACCCTGGCCTAGCACTATAAGGACCAGTTTGCCCAAAACCGGAAACTCGTGTCATAACCAGTCCCGGATTATTGGCACTTAATGTTGCGTAATCCAATCCCCAGGCTTCCATGCGACCTGGACGAAATGACTCCAGCACAACGTCGACTCGACTAGCCAAATCAATGATGACGTCTCGCCCCTTTTCCGTGCGCAAATCGATTCCCAAGGATTGCTTTCCAGAATTCAATCGGGAGAAACCCAGAGATAAACCGTTTTTGAAGGGAGTCCACTGCCGAGCAAAGTCACCCGACACAGGATCTTCGACTTTGATAACGGTAGCCCCAAAGTCTCGAAGCATCCGCCCACATGTTGGCGCGGCATACATCGAACTTAACTCAAGAACTGTGACACCTGCCATCGGACCTTTACGGCTTTCGTCTGTCTGAGACTCGTGCATTAGGTGCGCCACTGCACGTGTTGTGGCTCAAGGTACTCAAGGATTCCCCATTCACCAATCTCACGTCCAATGCCGGAACGCTTGAACCCGCCGAATGGAGCATCCGGTCGCATTTGACCGCCGCCGTTTATCCACACGGTTCCTGATCGAATACGTGTTGCCAATTCACGCGCATGGTCGACGTCGGGGCTGTAAATATTTGCAGCTAACCCATATTCGGTCGAGTTTGCAATTTTGACGGCCTCTTCTTCATCTTTGAATGGCAGAATAACTGCAACCGGACCAAAGATTTCCTGTTGGCAGGCCGATGCCGTATAGGGAAGATCTCCCAGCAAAACTGGATTCACAAAATAGCCTTTTTCAGGGAGCGGTGTTTCTACCGAAAGCAATATTCGCCCACCCTCTGCTGGCGCACCGTCAATGAATGATCGCACACGGGCACGGTGATCAGGTCGAATCATGGGACCAATATTGGTTGCCGGATCCCACGGGTCACCCACTTTCATCTGGTCAAATGCTTGGGCACCGGCCTCGAGAAATCGATCCATAAGACTCTCGTGAACCATTATCCGCGCGAGCGCAGCGCAGCCTTGACCACCATTACGAGACCAACGCAAGTGCATCTCAGCTGCGAATGACTCAACATTGGATCCCTCTAAAACAATGCTCGGTGACTTTCCGCCCAACTCAAGCGTGACATCTTTAAGGCCAGTGGCTGCCTGCTGCATTATTTTTTCACCAATGGCATCCGAGCCTGTAAAAGATACTTTATCCACGCCACGATGCGTGGTCAATCGCATTCCGACTTCAGGGCCACCAATCACGACATTGAAGACCCCTGCAGGGATGCCAGCCTCTTTGGCCAACTCACCGAGGTAAAGAGTGGTGAGGGGGGTGCGCGGCGACGGGAGTAATACAACCGTGCATCCAGCCGCCATTGCGGCGCCGAACTTGAAAATTGCCAAGTTCAGCGGGTAGTTGTAGCCCGTAATACAGGCAACGACTCCAACGGGAAGATAATTCACGTGACTGTGAGTTGGTACCGGGTCACCCCAAGGGCCCAAGTCAATTGTTCGATCCTTCAACGCGGCATCGGCTTGCCAGCGCAGGTGCGAGATTCCGAGTTTCACCTGCATAAATTCAGCCATTGAAACCGGTGTCCCAACTTCATTGACTATCGATGCAAGTAATTCCGGTATATGCACTTCCATTGCGTCGCAGAAACGATGCAGGACTGCTGAGCGTTCCTCTCGCGACGTCCGCGCCCACGTATCAAATGCTGCGTGGGCAGCCTCGACAGCTTGATCTACCTGTTCGACGGATGCCCCGCGAACAATGGCAAGTATCTCTTCTGTGGCGGGATTAACAACTTCAATAGCTTCACCCTCCCCCGGCGCGAATCGATCACCAATCAACAGATCACGAGTCGGGGGAACCCAGTCGCGACCTGGTGTATTGGTCTGTTGGTTATCTGCCGTAGTCATCGATCTCCTTCTCAATCAGAATAGAATTAATCCAACGATCGATTAACTTATATTTCAATTTAGTAACTTCGCGGAAGTCCTAGCGTGTGCTCAGAAATGTAGTTGAGCACCATCTCCTGGCTAATGGGCGCAATCCGCATCAGACGCGATTCCCGGAAATACCGCTCGGCATTGTATTCCTTGGCATAGCCATAACCACCGAGGACATTTATCGCCATATCAGCGGCCTCAAATCCGGCTTCAGAGGCGAGATACTTGGATTCATTAGCCTCCTTTCCGCAAGGAAGGTCTTTGTCAACCATCCAGGCCGTCTTTTGGCAAACGGCTTCCGCTGCATCTATCCGTATTTGTGACAGCGCAATTTGATGCGCGATTGCTTGGTTTTGGCCGATCGGTCGGCCAAAGACAACTCGACTATTTGCATAATCGGTCGCCAGACGGATCGAGGCTTTTCCAATACCCAAAGCAGCATTTGCCGCGATGACGCGTTCCGCATTGAGTCCCACCATGATTGCCCGAAAACCCTTGCCGACTTCTCCGATGATGTCGTCATCGGAGATAAAAAGATCATCGATAAAAAGTTCATTCGTATCAATCGCATTCCGGCCCATCTTTTTAATCGGACGAATTTGAATGTGATCTCGATCCATGGGAGCAAAGAACATGGTGAGACCGTCAGTCTTTTTCTCAACTTCATTCAGCGGAGTAGTACGAGCTAAAATGAACATCCTTTCAGCTTCGAGTGCCTTGGTGATCCAAACTTTTTTCCCAGTCATGAGGTAACCACCTTCGACCTTTCGGGCGAAAGTGCTGAGGTTCGTTGTGTCAGTACCTGCATCTGGTTCAGTGACAGCGAAAGATACGTGCAATTCACCCGTTACCACTCGGGGCAGGTATTTTTGTTTCATAGCGTCCGAACCGTATCGAAGCATTGATTCGAAGCCAAACATTCCAATGTGAACTGCACTGCAACCATTCATCCCTGCCCCTGAGGCAGCGATCTCCTGTTCAACAATGCAGACCTCTTGGACGCCAAGTCCGCCGCCTCCATATTCCTCAGGAATCGTCAAGCCCATCCAGCCAGCCTCGGCAACCGCGTTGTAGAACTCCCACGGAAATTCTTTATTCTCGTCATGTTCTTGCCAATACCTGTCGTCAAACTTTGCACACATTTGTCGAACAGCCTGACGAATGTCTTCGTAGTCACTTGGTTCGGCGTAGTCCATGGTGTCTCCTTATTGTTTGTTGATGACCTTGATATTTCTAGCGTGAATTATTTTTGTCATGTGTATCAGTTGTAATACCTGCTGCGCGAAGTTCCGATTTCAGGATTTTTTCCGATGGGGTCCGTGGGAGCGCTTCCACCAGCCGAATGAACCGGGGAATAGCAAAGTTCGGGATTCGTCCCTCACAGTACTTCCAGATTTCAGTTGGATCGATGTTTTCACTAGTTACTAAGACGGCCATCACTTCATCTTCACCAGCTTCCTCGTCAGCCGCGACCGCTATCACGGCACACTCTTTAACCGCTGGATGTGCTAGCACCGCTTGCTCCACTTCATACGAGCTAATGTTTTCGCCACGTCGACGAAGTGCATCCTTGTAACGATCCACAAAGTAATACCAACCGTCGTGATCTTGCTTCAGGGCGTCACCCGTGTGAAACCAGAGGTTTCGCCATGTCTCGGCAGTACGTTCGGGCATTCCAAAATAGCCCATGCTGGAAATCCACGGGTACTTTGGGCGAATAACCAGTTCGCCCACTTCTCCCACGTCCACTTCTTCGTCAGTCTCAGGGTTAACGAGTCTTGCATCAAAAAAATCACTGGCTAGAAGTCCAGCCGCGCCGGCCGGTCGATCTTCCCCATACGGAGACATAATCGGTGCTGAAGTTTCAGTCAAGCCAAAAACTTCCACAAATGCCTCTATGTCGTAACGCTCTTTAAATGACTCAAGAATGCTACTTGCGGTTGGTGCAGCGAAAACACAACGGACTGGATTGCGTGAATCGTCTGGGCGAGGCGCTTGCTTCCAGATAAAGTCCATCATCACACCGATGAAGTTCGTGACGGTCACGCCCTCCTCGCGGACCTGATCCACCCATTTACTGGCGCTAAACTTTGAACGAATAACGAGTTTGCCGCCGGCTACAAGTGCCGGATAAGCTGCCATAAATTGTGCATTTCCATGAAATAGCGGCGTGACCGTCATGTATGTGTCTTTGCGTGTCAGTCGCGTGAGAGACACGACTTCGTCTGCGAAAAAATACATTTGAGCGTGAGGCATTGCCACACCTTTTGACGGCCCCGTGGTGCCAGATGTGAAGAAGATGGACGCCAGATCCTGCGGAGCAGGAACAGGAAATTCTCGTGCTTCTCCTTTGAGTAAATCGTTCCAGGGTGCAGCGCTCCAACCCGCGTCCTTTAGTAATTCGATTGCACTTGCACCCGAACCTTTATCAATTACCCAAAAATGCTCGATGGATGTGAGTTCGCTGAATAGCCGGGTGAAACGTTCAGCGAATTGGTCGTCAATGACCGCATATCGCGGAGAAGTCACCGTCCCTTGGTGGCGCAGGAACTCCCCTTCATATGCAGTGTTAATGGGCACTTCAACTAACCCGGAGATTCCAGTTGCCAGCCAGGTTCTCACGAACTCGGATGAATTGATCGCCATAATCAGAACTCGGTCGCCCCGAAGCGCACCCTGCTGAAACATCCGATCGGCAACCGATCGAGACTGATCGCGGATCTCGCCGTATGTCCAACGAGCACCTTCTTCCGGTGCACGCAGGAATTCCGCATCGGGGTTTTGGTCCGCTCGGCTGTCAAGGATCCGGGAAAGGGTCCAGTCGGAGCGATCTGAAAATGTTGGCACCAGATCGGTGTAGGTGCGCATCAAGCGACTTCGCTCCTCAATTTAATTAGTATAACTATCTGCATGAATTATAGCGTCGTTCGTGGTGGTATCGCTACTATTGTGGGCAGTACCTCTCGACCAATTCGCTTGATCGCCTTTATCGTTTCATCTGCATCCATGGTGGGCCATTGCGGACGAATCAGTAATGGGTCAACCGGCAGCTCGGTGACAAGTCGGACTAGTTTCTCGGTGACTTCGTCAGGCGTCCCGACAACTGCGTGATCTTCCACTGCTTTGGCGAACTCATTCTTAAGATCTGCATTTGACATGACGTCAAGCCCTTTTTCAAGGTACGTGAGGTAGCGACCTTGGGCAACTCGAGCAAATTCCAATAATGCTTCGTCTTTTGTGTCGGCGACTAAAATATTTCTTCTCAGCGGCTGGGGGGTAAATGCCTTGCCTCTTGCAGCGAAGCCTTCAGCCACAACCCTGTAGCGTTCCCGCACTTCATCAACAGGTGTTTCTGGTGGGCATGCGTATCCATCACCAAACTTCCCAGCACGCACTGCACCCGGGATGGAATGCGCTCCAATCCAAATGGGAAGTGGATCCTGTACGGGTTTTAGGTGTGGACGAACGTTATCCAATGTGAAGTACTTCCCATGGTAAGTGACTTCATCCTGCGTCCAGAGCATTTGGATTATCTCCAGAATCTCGTCCATACGACCTGCTCGCTGCTTGAATGGAACCCCCAGATAGTCAAACTCATCCGCTCGATAACCCAATCCAAGCCCGGCGATGAGTCGGCCTTCTGTCACGACATCGAGAGTGGCCAGTTCTTCAGCAAGCATCACTGGGTGATATAAGGGAGCGATCATGATCTGAGTCGCTAGTTTGACATCGTGGTTCACTTCAGCTGCTAAGCGAGCCAATAATGGCACCGGCTGCAGCCAGCGCAGGTCTCCATAGAGGAAATGCTGGCCAATCACGATATATGTGAAACCGCTCTCCTGCGCTGCATGTGTTATTCGCACTACATCGCGAAACTGTTGAGCCGGCGTAATCGATGTTGGAACATCGCTGAGCAATAGACCCATTGCAACCATGATTACTTCCCTTCTTGTGTGACGCTACCTAGTACTGCCGAAAAAATCATTACTCTCCTGAGTTTGTTTTGTTTGCGAACCAACCTCTATCAATCGGTATTTCGACTCCCGCCATTTGGGTAGAACGTTCAGAAAGTGAAAATGACATCAGATCTAAGATTTCACTCGGTTGACTAATTCGCTTTGTCGAGTTGAGGCTGCCATTAGATTTCGTTTTCGAGTGCATGGTTTCTTCCCTGGGAGTCGCAAATTAGCCTTAATCGCTCCCGAAGCATTGGCATTAATACGACCACCACGAAGTCCCCACCCTGCAACATATAATCGGGTTGACCAACCTAAAGCAGAGCTGGCTGCGCAATCGGAAATATTCGTGCCGAAGCCACCTTTTCGCAAAACACCTTCAGTCGTTGCTTCTCTCACAACGCAATGATGTTCCACGAGGGTGGACCCCATGAAATCCGCAGACCGATCCACGTCAATGATCCGACAACTCCCTGCAGTAGTAGATCGAACAACTTTATTACTAAGTACCAGCACAGCGGCAGAGTCGAGACTTGATCCCCGTCGGCTTCCCTGACTCATCTGGCTCCCTCATTGAAACACGAAATCCTTACTATGATGATCCTAGATTTAATATCAGGCTTTGTCTATAGTTTGCTCCAATAAAGAATTCGTTGCCAAGTTGTGTCACTCTCACCATTTCGAAACAGTGGCGCCCGCCGGCCCAGTGCGGACCTCACATGATTTCTGATTACATCTAAGCAATATTTCAGTTGACCGGTCATGATCCACTATTGCGTTTTGCCAATCTTTTTCCGACCCGCCGAACCCTGCCCAAAAGCCCTCCCGATACCCAGTTATAAAACTATGATATTGGTAGGTATAGATTTTGTCCATATACTGAAAATCTTGCAATCACAATCTTCCGACATACAACAGGAATAGGAAACATGATGACCGAACCGGCGGTGATTGTCGCAGCATTGAGAAGCCCGATCGGTAAAGGCAAGGAGGGCGGGGCCCTTTCCGGTATTCACGCGGTCGACTTACTGTCCCAGGTTTTATCCGGAATAATCGAGTGGGCCGGTGTGGATCCGGGCGTCGTCGACGACGTTCTTATTGGCTGCGTCTCACAAGTTGGTGAACACTCAGGAACTCCTGGACGCCAAGCCTGGCTAGCTGCCGGATTTCCCGAGCATGTCCCGAGCGTGACCATCGAACGCAAATGTGGCAGCGGTCAGCAGGCCTTGGATTTTGCAATCCAAGGTGTCATGGCGGGGGCCTACGACATCGCTATTGCAGGTGGGCTCGAATCCATGAGCCGCGTTCCGATGGGGAGCAATCGAATGGGCATGGATCCGCAAGGACCCACGGTCCGCGAGCGCTATCCAGATTTGACGTCACAAGGAGTGGCGGCAGAGTTGGTCGCTCAGAAATGGAATATCTCACGCGAGGCGCTAGACCAATACTCGGCACGATCACAAGAACGTGCCGCCAGCGCGGCAGATAACGGCGAATTCGAGCGCGAAATAGTACCTATCCGCTCACCAGATGGACTGATGAGCGTCGATGAGAGCATTCGTCGAGGAACAACGACAGAAAAGTTGGCATCACTTCAGCCAGCTTTCGCTACAGATAACAACAGGGAACAATGGCCAGATATGCAGTGGCGCATTACGGCAGGAAACTCCTCGCAGATAACCGATGGGGCTGCAGCGCTACTTGTTATGTCTGAAAAAAAAGCTGCGCACTACGGGCTACGTCCAAGAGCTCGGATTATCGCATCAATCAGTGTCGGTGACGACCCTGTGCTGATGCTGGCGGGCCCAATTCCCGCGACGCACCGGGTGCTGGAGAAAGCCGGATTAACAATTGATCAGATGGACGCCATTGAGGTGAACGAGGCTTTTGCAAGTGTTCCGCTAGCCTGGCTGGCTGAGTTTCCGGTAGACCAGGCCAAGCTCAATCCGTTGGGAGGAGCCATTGCACTCGGGCATCCGCTCGGTGCATCCGGAGCTCGAATTACAACCACACTTCTGCACCATCTTGAAGCGAGCGGGGGTCGATACGGTTTGCAGACAATGTGTGAAGCAGGTGGAATGGCCAACGCCATGATCATCGAACGTCTCGACTAATTGAGGAGAAAAACAATGGATCTCACGGATACATCGGGTCTCATTACTGGCGGGGCATCCGGTTTGGGGCTGGCGACCGTGCGCGCCCTCATTGACCGGGGAGTTCACGTTGTGATGCTTGACCTCCCAACCTCTGATGGAGCCCTTGTGTGCGGGGAACTCGGTCCACTTGCCCATTTTGCGCCGGGAGATGTAACAGATCCCGCATCTGTTGATGCAGCACTTGACCAAGCACAAGAGTTCGGACCCTTCAGGACGCTCGTGCATTGCGCAGGAAAAGGCGGCACCGTGCGAGTCGTCGAAAAAGACGGGAGCCCCGGATCACTGGAAACCTACGAGTCTTTGGTCCGATTAAATCTCGTCGGCACCTTCAATGTTCTACGGCTTACGGCCGCTCGCATGGCCGCACAGGATCCCAGCGGTGAGGAACGGGGGGTCTGCATTTTGACTGCATCGGTTGCTGCGTGGGAAGGTCAGATTGGACAGATTCCCTACGCTTCCGCAAAAGCAGGGGTTGTAGGGATGACTATCGTGGCGGCTCGGGATTTGGCGCGCCGATTGATTCGGGTTTGCACCATCGCGCCAGGGGTTTTCGACACACCAATTCTCGCTCGATTCTCCGATGAAATACGGCAAGGTCTAGCCTCGCAAATTCCTCATCCTTCAAGGCTAGGCAGGCCCGAAGAGTACGCCTCCCTTGCGCTGCACATCATTGATAATCCAATGCTCAATGGCGAAACGATCCGGCTAGATGGCGCCATCAGGATGGGCGTGAAATGAGCGATCACTCTTCACCTGTCCTAGTGGAGTCCATCGACGGTATTCAGATCATCACTATCAATCGACCCCACGCAAAAAATTCCATCAACACGATTACAGCTGAAGCAATCGGAGCCGCACTAGATGAACTTGATGCCCGTGCGGATCTAAGCGCAGGAATTGTTACTGGGTCCGATGGTGTCTTTTGTGCAGGAATGGATTTGAAGGCATTTTTAGCTGGCGAGAGACCCACCATTCCGATACGCGGATTTGCCGGAATTGTTGAAAAACCGAGTGAGAAGCCCCTCATAGCGGCAGTCGAGGGTTACGCCCTAGCGGGGGGGTTCGAAATTGCCTTGGCATGCGACATCATTGTGGCTTCGAGTGAAGCCAAGTTTGGTCTCCCCGAAGTCAAGCGAGGACTTGTTGCAGCGGGTGGCGGATTAATGCGTCTACCTCGGCGAGTGCCCTACCACCTTGCAATGGAATGGGCACTCACCGGAGATCTTATCTCCGCCGAGGAAGCATTCAAAGCTTCGCTGGTTACGCACATAACTGAACCAGGTCAGGCACTCGATACAGCCATGAAAGTCGCGAGACGCATCGTTACTAATGGGCCATTAGCCATTCGAGCAACGAAGCAAATTATCGCGAAGTCAGGTGATTGGTCGCTCGCAGAAAGTTTTGACCGCCAGCGGGAAATTAGCGAGCCAGTTCGGGCGTCCGACGATGCCAAAGAAGGTGCCCGGGCTTTCACTGAAAAGCGGGCCCCTGAATGGAAAGGAATGTAGGTTCAGCCGAACGTTTATTGGGGAGCAGGAAATGATGGTTTGCGTTTTTCCAAAAACGCATTCGCACCCTCGAGCATGTCTGGACTACCAACGGCTTGAATGAGCATCCCCAGTCCAGTACTGAATGAGTCTCGGGCCGCGTTCCACCACAAGTTCGAACTTACCTTCGTTATTTCGAGGTAGCGAGCGCTCAATTGCGAGATTTCCCCTATCCATTCGTCAACTGTCGATTCGAGATCCTCGTCGGCGACAACAGCGTTGACCAAGCCCATTTGGAACGCTTGCTCTGCCGAGTAGCGCCGGCACAGCAAGGACAATTCTTTTGCACGCTTTTCGCCAATTTGAATTCCCATAACATTTGTCGCGCCTGTAACCGGAGCGCTACCAACCCGTGGACCCGTCTGCCCGAATGTTGCCGATTTCGCCGCCACTGCTAGGTCACATGCCACAACTAGTTCATTCCCACCACCGGCTGCGGCCCCATTGACCGCCGCGATGACAGGCCGAGGACATCTTCGAATTGCATCAAATAAGCGGAGGGATCCCTCGTACATGTGCCGTAAATCTCGTTCTGTTGGTTTCGCCATTGCGGTTAGCGCCCCACCCGCGCAGAAACTGCCGCCTGAACCCGTGATCACCACAACACGGGACCCAGTCGCGTTATCAATGGCTTCAACAATCGTCGCGGCCATATCCGGGTCAAACGCATTGCGGCGCTCTGGCCGATTCAACCGTATCCAAGTAGCGGATTCGCGTTCTGTGATGATGACATCCATCATTGCCTCCCAAACTGTCAACCAAATGGATATCGTGAAATCTAACGACCACGAACTCCATTATCCTAAAGTCGGAGTGATTCTCTGCTCATGAATGGTATCCTTATCAAAGTAGTCTTCATGATTTTAGTCACACAACACCTTAGGGGGATAATCTTGACTTCAATGCAGGATCTCTGGGCTGAATCAAAAATCACCGCCGCAATACGCGCGCCCAAGGCCGCCATGTTGATCGCGCACCGCATCGTGGCAGATATCGATGCAACGGATATGAAGGTGGGTGACCATCTGCCTCCGGAAAGGGTCATGCTGGAGCACTACCAAACTGGCCGCGGCACCCTACGGGAGGCACTCCGTTTCCTCGAATTCCAAGGGGTCCTAGCCCTCAAACCAGGACCTCGGGGTGGTCCCGTTCTCCTCAAACCAGACGCCACCCACCTTGCGAGCACCGTGGTTTTGCTTATGCAAATGAATCGGGCTCCGTTCAGGGAAATAGTTCAGGTTCGCTCTGCTATTGAACCCATGATCAGCCTGCTCGCCGCAGGCAATATGACGGGAAAAGATCTGGAGTCACTTCACGGCACCATTACGCAAATGAGAGAGAACCTCGAGAATCAAGAAGTTTTTCTTGACGCGAACAAGCGATTCCACGACATAATCGCATGGTCATCGGGCAACGTACTCTTTGGCTACCTTGTCGACTCTTTACTGGAAATTATGGATGGAACCATTGTGGGAATTGACTATCCTCCCCACCGCCGCGAGGCGATTGTTAATGCACACGAAGACATTTTTCAAGCATTTGCTGCAAAGGATCCTGAGGCAGCGAGGTCACGCATGCAGTCACATATTAACGCGTACGAGGATTACGTCACGCGGAAGTTTCCCAATGTGCTCAACGAAATTATTCCTTGGCGAACGTTCTAATGAGTTTGGCAAAGGGTTAGCTGTTTTCCTTGGTTGCCAGTGCGGCATCGCCGAGGAAAGCCTGCAGTATTGCTGGATTAGAGCGCGCTTCAGACGCAGTACTCTCAAACGAAACCTGGCCCCGAAAGAAAACCACCACAGTGTCTGCGATTTCTAGCCCGCCCTGAGCATTCTGTTCTACCATCAATATGGTTTTGCCCGAGTCAGCAATCTGTCGCGCACTCGAGAGAACGCCATCAATGACAACGGGCGCCAATCCCATAGATGGTTCGTCCATCAGAATGACATCTACGCCCGACATTAGTGCTCGACCAAAGGCCAGCATCTGCTGCTCGCCACCGCTCAGAAGACCAGCAGCGCCGTTCCTGCGTTCCTTCAAAATTGGGAATAACTCAAAAACATGTTGAAGTGAATCCTCGAAGGAAGCCGCCGGCGCAGTGTACGCACCGAGCCGCAAATTTTCAAAGACCGTCAAAGGGGCAAAGACCATGCGTCCTTCCGGCACCAGCATCATGCCAAGTTGTACGATTTCGCTGGGGCTCTTACCAAGAATTTCTATCCCGTTCAGTTTGACCGACCCGACTGTCTCTCGTTGCAGCCCACAAATGGCCCTCATGGTAGTTGTCTTACCGGCTCCGTTCGCACCCAACACCATCGTGATTTTGCCCGGTTCGGCTTTCAAGCTGACACCTCTAACAGCCGTAACCGGTCCGTAACTGACATGAAGATTAGTGACCTCAAGCATTTTGCTGCGCCCTCTTTCCCAAGTAGGATTCTTGGACTGCAACGCTCTGCACCACGCTCTCAGGAGTTCCTTCCGCGATGAGGACCCCAAAGTTCATGGCAAATAGTTTGTCACAGGTATCCAGCATCATTTGAACATCGTGTTCAATCAAGAGCTGGGTGAGGCCCTCCTCACTCAGTTTCCGAAGCAGAGTTCCAATTTCTTGACGCTCGTGCTGATTCATGCCCGCCGTCGGTTCGTCTAGCAGCAGTAAACTCGGTTGCGCGGCAATCGCACGCGCAATTTCAACTCTGCGTTGCACGCCATAGGATAGTTCTCCCGGACGTACTTGCTCGAATCCCTCGAGGCCAGTCCGCTCGATCGCTTGGCGCACATTCTCCTTGACATTTCCTGCTCGCGAGGAACTTAGAGCATCCGTTCCCAAAAGGATGTTGTCTAAAACAGTGCGGTCAGGGAGCACGCGTACCGTTTGGAAAGTGCGTGCTATTCCTAGAGACAGAATTTTTCTTGCAGGGACTTTCGAGTAGTCCTGTCCTAAAAACACCAAACGCCCACTCGTCAACGAAACCATCCGGGTTAGTGCACCCAATAAAGTAGTTTTACCTGAACCATTTGGGCCGAGAATTCCTGAAATACGACCCGGTTCTAGCGAAAAACTGATCCCATTAACGGCCTTAATACCTCCGTAATGCACTGCGATGCTGTTAACTTCCAGAACTGCCTGTGTTTTACCGGTCACTGATTGCTCCTTCGTTGATAGCAGCGGCCCTTGACTCGTGTTCGTCCTCACCCGCGAGTCGCGCAGAGACCTGTTCAACCACTGATCTATTGCGTTTGGATTGCCGCCGATGTTTGGCCTCGAGAAAGAGACCGACTATGCCACCTGGGATAAATATCGCAGCTAAAACTACGACCATGCCGTAAATTATTTCTTCCCAATCACCAACGAAGTCCAATAGTTTGGGGAGCCAAACAAATATGCATGCCCCAATTACTGCTCCCACCCACGATGCTTGGCCACCCACAATAATGACGGTTAATCCCAGAACCACTAAACCGAATCCGATTGATTCGGGTGATATGGTAGTGCGCAAATTTATCGCGAAAGCACCGGCCAGACCCCCCAGGGCACCGCTGATTAAGAATGACAAACGGCGGTAGGAAACAACATCAATACCCATGGATGATGCCAATTGCGGATCTTCCCTCACTGCGTCAAACCGCCTCGCGAGTTTCCCACGCTCTGTGAGCGTTAAGAGCGCCAAGACGATGATGACAGCGGCGGCGAGGTGCCAGAGCTCAATTGAGCCAAGGACGCCAAATATTCCTACTGGTCCACCGGTTAACGAGCCGCCGTTGAGAACTATGACAACAAGAATCAGGTCAAATGCAATTGTCGCCATTCCGAGATACAGGCCAGTAAGCCGGGCGAGAACGAGGCCTAGAAGGTAGGCCACCACCGTCGCGAAAACCGTGGCAACAAACATGGCTTCCCAGCTTCCCCAACCAAATTCCAACATTAAAATGGCTGAGCTATAGGCTCCTATTGCGTAATATCCGATCGCTGCAAAAGAAAAAACCCCGAGCCGCAGCGGAATCTGGATCGATAGCGCCAAGAGAATAACGATTAGAGTGTTCTCGACGAGGATAATGTTTGTAGAGAAAAAATTCATGTGCGCACCACATTCTTTCGACCAAAGATTCCCTGCGGTCTTACTACTAAAATCAGGAAGATCAATCCGAATGAAACTGCGTTTACCCACGTCCCTGAAGTGTGAGTCAGCACCAGAGTTTCGGAGAGTGCCAAAACAAGAGAACCGGCGATCACTCCAGCGATACTTCCAAGCCCACCGAGCACAATTGCTGCAAAAGCCTTGATCAGTAATGCGTCGCCACTTTCAGGAGTGATCGCAGACAGATACACGGTAAGGAGCGCCCCTGCTAGACCGGCGAGTGCGCCTCCCAATGCCATTGTGGCGAGCGCGAGGCGCTGCTTGTTAATTCCCATGATGGAAGCCACTTCGTCGTTAACCCCGATAGCGCGAAGGGCCAATCCCTGACGCGACACCTTAATCCACCAGGCCAGTCCGCCGCCTAGTACCAACCCGGCGAACAAGATCATAATCATTATATTTGAGACGCGAACATCGCCAATTTCATATATCTGAACTTGAAAAGAACTGTTACCAAGTCCAAAGGGATTGCTCAGGGTTGCTCTCTGAGCAATCGCAATAGGCACTGCAGCGATTCCAATTCCACCGATCAAAATCTGTAATTCGGCACTGTGCTGATTCTTAGCCCGCCGCATAATCGGTTGAAAGGCCAAAACTTGAACGGCTACCGAAAGAATGGCTCCCACCGCCGCAGCTATTACAAGAATGACCGGAAGCGGTAGCACTATTCGCTCAGCGATCAGGTATGAGATAAAAGTTGCAAACATAAATATCGAGCCATGCGCAAAATTCAAAATGCCAATTGTTCCCCACACCAGCGCCATTCCGAGAGCAAAAAGCAAATAGATAGAACCCAGCGTAAGTGCGTTCAACAGATCTTGGATCATGGTTCTTTTGCCTTTCCTCATCCTTTGGAAAAAAATTGCCTGGTGATAAATAGTGGGCTGTTCGTTTAGGAGATCAAACCGGACAGCCCACTAGATCTATCAGCTAGTCAACGAGAACTTCGGTCTCGCCATCCCACATGACAATCTTGCCAGGAAGTCGAAGGTCATTTCCTTCGAACACGAGGTCACCCATTGCTCCAGTAAACCCTTCAGCCACAATGGCTCCCATTTCGGCGCGCACGGCCTCACGGTCAGTTGAGCAGGCGCGCTTTATTGCATCAGCGATCAGGAAGACCGCGTCATAGCGCTCAGGTGCATAGAGGAGGGGTGACTCTCCGTACTCGGCTTCATACTTCGCGATGAAATCCTGAGTCGAGGGGTTCGTCTGCGCGAGGTTAAAGATGGTCGGCCAGTACATCCCGACTCCTTCCGCACCGGCTGCAGAAAGACTGCCGCCGCCAGCGCCCATATTGCCAATGATCAGCACGTCGTCACTGATTCCTGCTTGCCGCAGTTGTGTCATCGCAGTTGGGTTCTGTGCGCCAATCAAAAGCAGTGCGACCGCATCCGGGCTTTCATCTGCAATCTTCTTCAGTGGAGCAGTGAGATCCTGTGTGTCACCAGCTACACCGGTGGATGACAGGACTTTAAATCCTAGTTCTTCACCCAGAGCAGGCAGGGTTTGCTCAGCAATATCGATAATTGTGGGAGAAGCATTGTTATACATGATGCTCATTGTCTTGATTCCACGATCCGTCAGAAGTGAGCTAATCGAGGGGTAGAAAGATCCCATCGGCGGCGTCATTCTGAAGGTGTAGTCACCGATAACAACACCCGGGCTACCCGCTTGGGTGAAAACCGTGGCAACTGCAGACTTCTCGACCAAAGGTGCGACTGCAACTGCTTGGCCGCTGGAAACCGGACCCAAAATTGCTGGGATGCTTGAATCAGAAGCGGCGGCGGAAAAATCAGCGGCCGCTGTTTCTGGGCTCCCTGCAGAGTCCTTAGTGTCAATGCTCAGGGTCACTCCTTCACCCAAATAACCCATTTCCGTGATTTCTTTTGCTGCCAATTGCTCGCCGGCTTCAGCTGAAGTACCTGCAAACGCAGCAGGTCCAGTTAGGTCGGTGATTGATACGAGATTAATCTCGTCGGGCAGCTCGCAAGTTGCTGCAGCATTCTCCTCGGCTGTGGCTGTGGCTGCCGTTGTCTCTGGAGCGGCAGTATCGCTTCCGTCTGAACTCGAACATGCAGCTAGCGTTAGAACTGCAGAGAGTCCCAACGCTAATGCTCCAAGACGATGCTTGGTACTTCTAAACATCTTTCCTCCTTTATATAGCAATCATTCGCATGAATTATATTCGTGAGCATATTCTGAGACATTCCCTGTGTCTCAGAATTCAGTAAATTCGTGAAGATGGTCGCAGATCTGTTATGAAATTCGGTCCAATGACCCACTTTGGAGCCGGTGTGCAATCATCGGCTCAGGACTCTGGCGTATTTTCTGATTATGACCATCCGCCAAATCGAATTCCTTCATATGATGCACATGGAAATGTCAAATGTCTGGAGAGGAATCCATGGCTGCGGGTCTATTTCACAGTTTCACTCTTGATTGCGCTCATCGCTATGCCCTCTGTCGCGCGACAAGTGGACCGTCTGCGGCTTTCCGCCACTTATCCTCTGAGGCGCGATAGCCGGTGTCAACATCTGGGAAATCCAGGCTCCCTAATTGGCTACGTGCTGCTAGGAATCCTGATTTCAGAAAAGTTTGGGTGCTCTCAACCCTGCCGCAATTCGGATATTGGTTTTGCAGCATTGCGTTTCAATGGCTCGTTGCACAAGAAACGGGGAACGATCCAATCGTTTTGGGTGTCTTGTACTTCGCGATGCTCTTGCCAATTTTGCTCTTCTCACTTCCAGCCGGAGTCCTCGCAGATCGTCTCGATCGCCGCGTCATCCTAGGGATCACACAACTAGCGACAGTCATCATCGGAATATTCACTGCTCTTCTGCTTTGGAGAAGCGAACCCGACCTTTGGGTTGTTCTATCATGCGGGTTCGCTGTTGGCACCGCACATAGTTTTGCGACCCCCGCCAGTGCTGCTCTGGTCGCAAACTCCGTACCGGCCTCAGATCTGCAAAGTGCAATTCCGCTTCAAGCGATGGGGATGAATGTGGCTCGCATGTTAGGACCAGCGCTGGCTGGTGCCATAATTTTTCTAGGTGGAACGGCACAGTCCCTACTACTTTATGCAGCTATGGGCGCCCTTGGCTTACTCGTTTTATCGCGAGTTCCCTTACTGCAGCCGCGCACAGTCGCGAAACAATCAACGTCAGTCCTTCAGCAGACCCGCGAAGGTTTTCGTCATGCTGGTCAACATCCTCCTGCCGCACTTGCTCTGGCAATCGTGGGTGTTTGTTCAATCTTTGGCGCTTCGTATCTCGCTCAATTACCCGTCCTCGCAGCCAATTCCAGCAATTCAGCAAGTGCCTTTATGCTTCTCACCTCCGCTGGTGGGTTGGGATCACTCATCGGAGTATTCCTCGTTGCCACGCGGGGTTCTGGTCGCCCCAGTGTCACTTCGCCGGGACTGATGTTGTTGATCATGGGTATAGCGGTTGCTCTTCTAGGACACGGGCCTCCACTTGTATTTGAGATGATCTTGATCGGGGTTGCCGGCGGGTTGCAATTCGGAATCATGACGACTTGTAACCGAGTTATTCAGCAAGTGGTGAAGGATTCCTACCGCGGGCGAGTTATGAGTCTTTACGCGATCACTTGGGGCGGATTCTTGCCTCTGGGTGGGTTGTGGCTTGGCCTGCTGATCGGATTGACGGGTCTAACTTTCGCGTTCACTATCAACGGAATTGTCGCCATGGGTTTTGCGCTATGGGTGCTGCGTCCAGGAACGCACCGGACTGGAAAAGCATCTTTCGAGTTCTAATCGTCGATTAATCAGTCCTACATTCGCGCGGCAAGGCCACCATCGATTGACAATGCTGTCCCGGTAACCCAATTTGATTCATCACTCGCCAGATATACGGCGTACGAAGAAATATCGCGAGGTTCGCCTAATCGCTTCAGGGGATAATCTTGAGATCTACGCGCCAAAGCGTCCACTGCTTCCGACTCACCAAAACGCTCACGATAAGCCTGTATAACTAATGGGGTCACAATTGTGCCTGGGCAAATTGCGTTGCACCGAATGTTATTCGGAGCGTATTCAATAGCAACTTGGGTAGTGAATCCTAGGACACCGGCTTTTGCCGCTGAGTAAGAAGCAAGATTAGCCATGCCAAGGAGTCCAGCCAGGCTGGATTGTAAAATTATCGAGCCAGATTGTTGTTTCAGCATCGTCGGTAAAAACGCCCGTACCGTGAGAAATACTCCATCGAGATTCACGCTTAGGACACGTCGCCAATCTTCGAGTGAAATCTGGTGTACTGCACCCTCACCCGTGATGCCCGCATTCGCAAAAACGACATCGACTCTGCCATAACGTTCAACTACCAGTTGGGAGATGCGCTCCATGGACTCCTGATTCGTAACATCGGCTGCAAGTCCCAGCGCTTCACCCGGGAGCGAATTTGCAACGGCAGCCGCATCTTCTCCATTTAGGTCAACACATACGACCGTCGCACCTTCTTCGGAAAAATGCTGACAAGAGATGTAACCCAGCCCAGATGCCCCGCCCGTAATTACAGCGACTTTGTCGCGTAACCTCTGTCCACCCATTTTTTCTCCACCTCTTTCGGTCGATCTACTTGGAACTCGGAATCACATGAATTGAAAGTTTAATTCTAGTTTTTGTCAAGTTCTAAGATTGTGATAACAGGTGCGCAGAGCGCCCGGTTGACCACCGTGCACGCGTCTTGGATACCAACAATAACAGCGGGTACGGGGTAGACGGCTGAGTCCTTGGATCCAGACCCCGTGCGAACAATGGCGCCAAGGTCCCTCATGTGTTCAAGGTAGGCGGCCATATTTCCTAACTCACTCGGCCGGATCAGCGGCCCGACGTCGGTTGCTGTCCCCCAAGGATCACCGACTACCACTGAATCCAAAGCCCCTTCCACCGCGGACCTCAATTTGTCCGAGTTATTGGTACTTACCTTCAGACGCGAAACTCCAGGAATACGCCCCGGTTCACTTGCATACCCCAATAATGCTTTTCGAATGAAACTCACGGCTTCTTCTTCTGACATAGTTTCTATTTCCATAGAAATAGGGACCATCTCCGCCGTCATTATTTCGGGCAAAGAAACGGCAATCCGTTCCGTTTTTTCACCAGTTAATATCGGCTCGATTGCGGCCGGGGATCCCAGCACGAGCTGAACTGCGCCCTTCGGAAAGTCTGCCTCGAGTAAACAATTCATGAACGCAATTGTTGCCAGTGGAGCTAATGGGGATGGAACAACAATGGATGGATTCCCCTGCGCCAATGCATGGGCGACGGTAAGAAGAGTGAAGGTGAGCGGTTGGTGGTAACCGACAATTGCGACCTCGACCTGGGTGGCCGGTTGAGTTGTGTTGGCTAAGTCCGCAGACCTGATCACCGCAGCATGAACCAGCTCCAACGGTTTTTCAATGTGAGTATGACGACTGAACTTTGTCGGAGTGCCACTCTCCAGTGTCCCAATTTCGGCAAAGGCATCAGCATGGCCCTCGAGAATGTCAGCTAGTCGGTCTAATAGGAGTCCCCGTTCAGATCCAGTTAATTGCCCCCAACGACCCGATTCAGCATGTACCCGAGCGCGCTTAACGGCAATATCGGCGTCAGCCGCGCACGAATCAGCAATCTCACCAATTTCTTCGCCCGTCATCGGATCTATGACCAAAATCTCGTTGATCGAGGACGCGAGCAAAATTCCCTCCGAAACCGCAGAGGTTGGATCGACGAGGTCAAGTGCATCCATCGAAAGATTTGGATGATCAATCACGGGAGAGGGCCTATTCGTCCCACACTGTTATTGCTCGCTCGGGACACGAGGATGCGCCAAGCCGTGCAGCGGCTTCCATTCCGGCAGGTACTACCTCTGAGTCTACGTAAGCCTGACCATCTTCTTCACGAAGGTGAAACAGTTCCGGCGCACTCATGCGGCACACACCGTGCCCCTGGCAAACATTTGGGTCAACGCTTACTCGCATTGCATCTCCTTCTAATGAATTATGAATTTAGTATAACGATTATCAAGATGACTGATAGCATTTAATTCGAATTAGTTTCTTGGGCGGAAAATAGGAGGCTTTAGCCATGTCAACCGTGAGTACCGAGGGTGGATGCCCGGTGGTCCAATTCAATCATAATTCCCAGGAGCATTCTGTTGACCCAGTAGCTTCCTACCGTTCTCTCAGAGAATCGACACCGGTAGCATGGTCTGAGTCCCACGGCGGTTACTGGATTCTTTCGGACTACCAGAGCGTTTTCGACGCGGCGCGTGATGACGAAACCTTCACCAGTCAGCGCACTCCCTCGGGCGGGGAGGGCCTTTCAGTAGTAATTCCCAAAACCCCAATGCATATGCACATCCCCATTGAATTGGACCCACCAGAATTTCGGAAGTATCGAAAACTCATCAATCCGATCACTGCTCCAGCAGCAACCGAAAAACTCGTTGAAATGATCCAGAAGTATGTGACGTGGTTCGTCGATGAACTCATTGAAAGTGGCCATGGGGATATCGCGACGACGATTGGTGTCCCGGCCTTGGTTACCGTCGACTGGTTGGGGCTCCCTATCGACGGCTGGCACAAATACGCCTTCGTACATCACCAGGCACTCACCGGGGTTCCCGGAAGTGATGATTACATCCGCGCCACCCAAGTGATCATGCCTGAGATCTCCGAGCAGATGCGACAAGTGATCGCGGATAGACAACGGGAACCGCAGGATGACGCCATCAGTTTTCTCGTTCAGCAGGAAGTCGACGGTCAACCAATTGATCTGGAAGACGTATTCTCCATGGTGGAACTGCTCCTCGCTGGTGGAACAGGCACGACTTCATCCCTCGTTAGCCAAGCGGTCGTGTGGCTCTATCAAAATCAAGAGGCACGACAAGATCTAATTAGCAATCCCGAAAAAATAGACCGCGCAATTGAGGAATTCCTGCGCTATTTCAGCCCAACACAAGGCTTAGCACGGACAGTGACAAAGGACATTGATTTCCACGGATGTCCAATGCAACGCGAAGATCGAGTATTACTTTCGTGGGCCTCAGCGAACAGGGATGAGTCCGCTTTTCCAAATGCGGACAACGTGGACATTGAGCGCTGGCCCAACCGCCATATGGCATTCGGAGTGGGGGTTCACAGGTGCGCCGGCTCACATTTGGGTCGAGCAATGGCGAAAGAAATGTTGAGTCAGATTCTCAACCGCATGCCTGACTACGTCGTAGACATTGACAACCTGGTTCCATACCCCCACCAAGGGACCAATACCGGGTTCAAGTCAATCCCCATCACCTTCACCCCCGGACCACGCCTTGGGCCTGAACTGGGGATCGATGCAGTTTCGACACGTTAGGCATTAAGAATTCCATGCAAACAGTGGCCATAGTTGGAGCATCTCTTGCCGGGCTGCGTGCCGCAGAAACTTTGCGATCCGAAGGATTCGCGGATCAGATTATTCTGTTAGGGGGGGAGCCCTATGCTCCATACAATCGACCTCCCCTTTCAAAACAATTCCTGACGGGTGAATGGGCTGCGGACCGACTCTCTCTTCGAACCACGGAGCAATTTGATGCTTTGAATCTGTGCTTCCGACCGTCAACCCAAGCAGTTGCACTCAACGTCGATGAGCGCGCAATCAAACTCAGGGATGGGAGCACGGTTGAATTTGATGGCTTGGTGATCGCGACCGGAGCTCGTGCTATTCAGTTGCCAACTTTGGCAAATCGACCGGGTGTCTACACCTTACGTACCCTCGATGACTCCGTGGCGTTGAGTCGAGCACTGAACAACGCCGGTTCTTTAGTCGTGATCGGTGGCGGCTTCATAGGTTCCGAAGTGGCCGCCTCGGCACACGGGATGGGTATCAAAACAACGATCATCGAATCACAGTCCGCATTGATGTTGCGCGGACTCGGAATTACCATCGGGGCTGCCCTCACTAATTTCCATCGAATGCAGGGCATCGACGTGAGGTGCGACTCAACGGTGACTCAGGTAACGGATGATGGGATACGCACGTCAATTGAACTCAGTGATGGAACCTCGCACACCCCCGACGTGATCTTGGTTGGTGTCGGAGCGGTTCCAGTGACCGATTGGTTAGCAAATTCGTCTATAGCAATCGATAACGGCGTATCATGCGATTCATTTTGTCGGGTTCAAAGCAAGCTAGGCGAAAGCATCACCGGAATTGTGGCTGCGGGAGACGTGGCCAGGTGGTACTCCAAAAGGCATCAGCGTCATGTTCGAAGCGAGCACTGGACCAACGCCCAAGATCAAGGATCTGCCGCAGCCAAAACACTCCTTGCAGATCTGGACGATTCTCGCGCAACAGATTGTTTCTACGACCCCGTGCCCTATATGTGGTCGGATCAATTCGGTAAAAAGATTCAAGTTGTTGGATTCCCAGAGGCAAGTGATACAACACATGTTGTTAAAGGTTCCCTCAGTGATGCAAAATTTCTAGCCCTCATCGAAAGAAGCGGGCAATTGGTGGGTTCGATTGGAATGGCTATGGTTCCTGGGCTCGTGCAAGCTCGCTCCCTGCTTAACGAAAATGCCTCATTTGATCAAGCACTAAATGCGTTTGCCGTTCAGAAGAATTAGATAATCAAATAACCAGGAGGAAAAGCGATGAACGAGTTACTGGAAACACGAATCAAGCACATCGAAGATCGCCAAGAGATCAGCGATCTCGTCTTCATGTACGGCGTAATAATGGATGAGCGTGATTTTGACGGAATTGATCGCCTTTTTTCTCCCGATGCAACATTGCGTTCGGCCGATGGCGTGTTCGGAGCTGACGGACTTCAGAATATCCGCGAGACATACCAGGGCCGATTCGATGCACTCGGCGCGACGAATCACTTCATACATGGGAATGTCGTCCGCTTTGATAAAGATAATCCAGATCAGGCATTTGGCTTTGTGGTCGGGCATGCGGAAGTTAATCGCGATGGAACCGCAATGTGGGTGGCTCTGCGATATCAGGATGAGTACGTTCGCACCGCTAAAGGATGGCAGTTCAAAGATCGGGTTATGTCCTACATGTATTACACCCCGGTTGACCAGTATGCAGAAGTTTTCGTCACCGATAACCGTGTGCTCGCTTATGGTGAAGCGACCCAGGGGGATTGGCCAGATGCCCTACGTCCCGGGGGTGACGTTTCCTGGATTCAAGACTGGATTCAATATAATTGATCGGCAAACCCCGCGCAATAGTCGTCAATTCCGGTGATGCGAGTCCACTTGATTTCACCTCCCCTAGCACCGGGGACGCATTGGAGCAAGCCCCCACAATCGAGGGCATTGTCGAAAGTGCGGCGATTACCGATAATGATTCTGATCCGGTGTGAACCCATTTATCATTGGAGCTCTGCTCACCGGTTATGTTGCGACGCTGACCCTTGTTGTCGGGATCCTGCCCTCCACTCGGATGCGGGCTATCGTTTACAGCGTTCCTGTGCCCATGTCGACGTTAGCCATATTGGATCCAGGACTGGTTGATCCCAACATTCTCATTGGTCTTATTGTCAATGCGTCGTTCTTCTGGCTCGTCGCATCGGGTGACCGCTTCGGTTGGCATCGAACCTCTTCAACCCTAATTGCAACAGCGGTCTACGTTGGAGTGTCTTGGCTATTCAAGGAGTTACCCGGGATTTCAATCTCGACCGCGCTTGCATTTTCCCTTGTCACTTGGATTTTGATACTCCCCCGGGTTCGCCGCATTCCGGCTAAAAGGTCTTCTCCCGTAGAAGGATTCGCAATCAAAAGAATGATTGTTACGTTTTTCACCGCAACAAGTGCCGTGTCAATTTCGAGCATACTCGGCCCATACGTGGTCACTTTTCCATTTACGGGAATAACCTTGGCACTCAACTACCCCGGAAGTGTCGTACCTTTTGCCCGCAGCTTTTGGGTCAATGGCCTTCCTCCGCTCCTAGCTTTCGGGACGGGAATGGTGTCGGGAAAAGAGATGGGCCTCCCCATCTGGGGTGCGGTACTTGTCGGTTTTACTTGCTGGGGAGCCATCACGGGAGTGTTCGCTGTATTCCAGCGCAGCAGCACCTAGCTATTTGGCTGTGATGCCACCGTCGACTGGAATAGTGACACCCGTTATATAACTGGCCATGTCACTCGCCAAGAATAAAACCACGTTGGCAATTTCTTCTGGTTGGGAAACCCTGCCCAAAGGGATTTGCGCCTGGTATGCGATCTTACGGGCTTGGATTTCGGCTTCGTCGTCAGTCCGGAAAAACCCCTTCAAACCGGGAGTCTCAACAGAGCCCGGTGCGACAGCATTGACGCGAACATCGTCGGCAGCAAGGGCAAGAGCCATAGAACGCACGAGTGCGATCACGCCACCTTTTGTAAAGGAATACAGGGGACTAAATGGTGAACCCACCAAACCTGACGCCGAGCTAGTGAAGATGACCGATGCGCCCTTTGCGGCTTTCAAAGCCGGGGTCAGATACCCACTCAGGAAAAAACTGGCGCGTGCATTGATCTCAAGGGCTGTATCCCACTCTTCCTGAGTGATATCCATTCCGGCAGCTCCAGGGATCCCAACATTGTTGTACAAAACATGCAAGACTCCGTGTTCTGCTGTCACGCGTTCAGCCAGATCCTTGAGAGCCGTTAGATCACGTACATCAACGACCTCAGCCTTAGCGCTGCCACCATCGGCGATAATGCCTTGAACTGTCTCTTGTGCATTCGATTTATTAACGTCGACCACTATTACATGGGCCCCGTTTTTAGCAAATATCTCAGCGGCGGAGCGCCCCATCCCCGAGGCACCTGCAGTAATGAGAGCTATCTTTCCTTTGAGTAACAACTGATTCTCCTTCTAATTAGCGCGGTTAAATTCTTCGACGAGCGCATGAGCCTGACATGTGACAAAACCGACCTGCTAGATGCGTCGACACCACCACGAAGATGGCCCTATCGACTGCATCCTCGACGACGAGTTCCACATTTCAAGATGTCAGACACGATTGCCTTTGAAATGCTCGCGCAATAAGACCGCCATATGATTCACATGGCGGTCTTACTACAGAGAAATCACTTCGCGCGGGGCCGCACCGAGAGCTAGGCCTTTTTTTCACCGCCGCGCCCATCGCCTGGCATGCGGCGTGAATCATGACTTGAACCAACGGTAATCGGAATTACTCGGATGACAACGCGTTTGGGGCTATCAAGTAGCTTCACAAATAATGCGGGGTCTGCTGGCTGAAGACGCGATGCAATTACCAATAACATCTCGTCTAGAGTCTCACGATCGCTATAGACCTTTGCTATACCGCGAGTAATCAGGCACTGACGCCCAGCGGTACCTGTGCCCAAGCTACTCACTGACACTGTTACGCGGGGATCAACTGCCAAGGCAGTGGCCTGAACACGCTCATTAGTCGTCGTGAACCAGAAATCGCCGTTATGGCGAACAAAACTCATGACCACCGCGGTGGCCCAGCCACCCGAACGAGCAAAGCAAAAAGTAGCTTCCGTCTGGTTGTTCAGTAGTTCTTCTCGATCTTGAGGTAGCAGCGTTACACCGCTTAGATCCTCAACGTCGTCTATACCAAAGCGACCCATCTCATTCTCCTTTTACCTATAGTTTCTTTTTTATATAACGTCTCAGTTTGCTGGAGTGAAATCGAGTTCCAACTTTTTAGGGCTCCGAACGAAAACACCCTCGTCTATTGGATTGAATCCAGGTGAAAAACGAATATCCTCCATAGCGTCCAGGAGCATATTCGTCCCAATTTCGATTTCCGTTTTCGCAAGAATTGCTCCGACACAAAAGTGTCGACCAAGAGCAAAAGCAATATGGTTGGCGGCACCGCTAAAGGCCTTGGCCACGTCCAAATCTTCTCGGAAAATATTAAATGTGTCTGGATCCTTATACTTTCTTGGATCGCGATGCGCAGACCCAATTAGCGCTGTAACAGTCTTACCCGATTCAACCGTGCCACCCAGAAGTTCAACATCGCTACTCGGCTGTCGCATCAGCATCTGCACCGGTGGACTCATTCGCAAGGTTTCAGCAAAGGCATTACCGATCAAAGACCGATCTTTGCGTACCGCAGCCATCTGATCTGGATGCTGGACAAGATTCCTAAATAGGAGAGTCAACGCTTTGTCAGTCGTCTCGCCTCCGGCTGTCAGTAACAGGCTGCAGAAAGACTTTATTTCTTCATCGGTCATGTGTTGACCGTCGATCTCAGCATTACACAAGGTCGACAATAAATCATCCCCGGGATTTTGTCGGCGCAACTGGATAAGAGGGGTCATGTATTCCTGGAACTCGACTTTGGTCTGTAATCCTTTTTCCGTGACAGCCGGATCACCACTCAAGTTAGAAAGAAAAGCAATGATTGACTCGTACCAATTCTTAAAACTTTGATGGTCTTCGCGGGGCAAATCCAACATATCGATGATGACGTTGATGGGAAAGCGAGTTGCATACGCGCTTACTAATTCGACGTGACCTGATTTCGCAAACTGATCCACGAGTTCCTGCGAATTGCGCTGAATGATGGGAACAAACTTCTCGGTCAATTCATGGCCCCGAAACGCTGGGGTAACGAGTGAACGTTGCTTCGCGTGTTCCGTTCCATCCATTTGCATAAGGGTTCTACCGTGCACCGGCTCCAATTGCCACGAATAGTTGTTTGTTGTAAAGGTCGGGTCTTTAAAACAACGCTCAACATCTTCATATCTGCTCACTACATAGGTCTGCATACCCTCGTGCCAAAAGAGCGGGTACTCTTCGCGAAAAACTGTATAAGCGGCGTACGGATCTGCAGCGAACTCAGGGCTCAATATTTCAGGTAGGGCACTCATAATTTAACCTCCAGATATTTCCACAGTTGCCGGTCTGCCTTTACGGAACGCAATTCATGTTAACGATACGACTAGATTCCCTAATCTTTGATGCTCCAGCCACGAACTGTCAAGTCCTTTGGCAAAAATCAAGCGAACCGTTATCTGTCTGAGACTTTTTTGCCGTTCGCTATCTCGTCATGGCCTGATTCAAACAATCTTTGCTATCCGAGCCGAAGTCAGGTGTATGGTTCGCCCCAACCAAAGGCCCGTGAGGGCCTACACGCACCTCAGATTGGAGTTTTTCATGGGCCGGTTCTCTAACGAAGTAGCAATTGTCTCGGGCGGAGCACGTGGAATGGGCGAATCTCATGTTCGCACCCTTGTAGAAGAGGGTGCCACTGTTGTTTTTGGCGACATCCTTGACGAAGACGGTCATGCGCTCGCCGAAAGCCTCGGATCCGCAGCTCACTACCAGCATCTAGATGTCACCTCCCGTGAGGAATGGGACACCGTCGTGGCTTACGCCCAGTCACTCGGGCGAGTTACAGTCTTAGTCAACAACGCAGGTATCGTGGAATTTGGACCACTGGCCGACCGTGATGAAACGGCCTATCGTCGCGTGGTCGACATAAATCAGGTTGGTGTTTGGCTCGGAATGTCCGCGGTGATCGAGGCGATGAAGCAGGCCGGCGGCGGCTCAATTGTCAATATTTCATCGAGTGCGGGTTTACAAGGTTTCGCCGGGATCAGCGGATACGTTGCTAGCAAGTGGGCGGTACGCGGCATGACAAAGGCCGCTGCACTGGAGCTTGGTCGAGATGGTATTCGCGTGAACTCGATTCATCCGGGACCCATCCGCACCAGTATGACTGCCGGTTTGGAAGATGCTGGTAGTACTCAGCCAATTGGCCGGCTGGGAGAGCCGCAGGAAGTCACTAATGCGGTTATTTTCCTCGCTTCTACTGATTCCTCTTACATCACTGGAGCCGAGCTTGCGGTCGACGGCGGACAAACACTCGGGCCAATTGCTGCCCTCCGCTAGATTCATATGGAAAAAAGTGGATGCCGAAAATAGATTCTCGCCGGGCTTCTAATCGAGAAGCATTCCCCCAACAGGCTTTCCCGTTGGGGGAATGCTTTACTCCAGTGCAGGGCAAATATGGCTTGGCCGTTATAAACGTTTCTTGACAGGAAATGCCCCTTTGATGGAGTGAACTAGGCCGTGATGGTTGGCTATCCGATTGTCAAAAACTGCAGTTTGTCAGCCCACTTGGCACCACTGTCGGGGGACGAGATCAAACTCGCTCTCAAAGCCAGGGCCTTTCAAGCATATTCATTAAACGCTTCTTTCGTCGAAGACGGCCGAGTAACTCGCGCTAGTTAGCCCATAAACGAACAACGGGTGCGCCTGTTCCCAGTCTCCGGAAAGGATGTAGAGGAGTCGATAAGAAGCAGATGCACGAAACCCGCGACCGGAATGCTAATTCGAGCACCGGTCAAGACCAATTCACGGACGCGAAGGAGAAATATTTTCCCGGTCGGCTCGCCTTGGGCTAATTACGTGGCGGCTTGGCCTAAATTGTCACCAACTTGGTCTAAAGAGCGGCTCCCTTTCTCAACATCTCGCTCCTCATCAATGTTAGTCTCATTAACGGCAAGGCTACTTCTCTTCTCGATGTCGGCCTTCTCTGGCCAAGATGGCGAGCACCCACCACAGATCCCGAAATCTGTCAAAATCTGCGTCAATTGTTCTTGTCCAAGGCGAGCAAAAACTACGAAATTGTCAAGTTCGCCATTGGCGGCTCAGGCATGGCCCACATCCGCCCACGGAGGACAAAAAAGCTTAGTTGAGGTAGCACCACCCCAGAGTTACCAACGCAACCATGATCAGAAAATATTCGAAAAACGTAGCCCTATCAACAAATAAATTTATCAAATTGAGACGTAATCGTCCGACAGTTTTCTGATATGTTAATCATACGCATAATTCGAGCGAGGAACCGTAGAAGGGATTACAAGTGCCGGTCCGGTCAATGATTACCTACTCACCCAAAGTTTTTATCCCGCTTACCTCGCTCTGTCGTGATCGTTGTGGCTACTGCACTTTTGCTAAAAGCCCCAATAACGTAGAGAGTCCGTTCCTCAACCCTGAGCAGGTCCTTGAAGTCGCTCGACAGGGAGCCGCCGCCGGATGCCATGAGGCACTTTTTACTCTCGGTGAGTTTCCCGAAAGTCGGTACCCGGAAGCAAAAAAATGGTTGAGTGAACATGGCTTTGCGACAACGGTTGAGTACTTGGCGCACGTCGCAGGTCTAGTCCTCGAAGAAACAGGGCTCCTACCGCACACTAATGCTGGCGCCTTGAGCTACAAGGATCTCGCTATTTTGCGCAAATTTTCACCGAGTCAGGGCATGATGTTGGAGTCTTTGAATCCCGATCTCGCAGCTCACCGTGGTGCCCCGGATAAAACCCCAGAGCGCAGATTGGCGACTCTGCGAGCCGCAGGTGAACTTGATATTCCATTTACCACGGGGATATTGGTGGGTATCGGTGAGAGCAAAAGCGACCGGGAAATTGCGCTCACAGCTATTGCCGAGTCCCACCAGGCCTTTGGCCACGTTCAGGAAGTAATCGTTCAAAACTTTCTGCCCAAGCACGATACCTTAATGCGCAACGAACCAGCTTGCCCCGAGGACATTCACCTTGAGACAATCGCTATGGCTCGAGCGATTCTTCCCCCGGATATCCACCTGCAGTCGCCACCAAATCTCACCTCGGATATTGGGGCGTTGCTCGATGCAGGAATAGATGATTTCGGTGGGATCTCGCCCGTGACGGCTGACTTTGTCAATCCTGAGCGGCCTTGGCCGTCCTTAATAGTGCTTGACGGGGTCGCTCGCGATCGCGGGCTAACACTTGTTCGGCGCTTGACCGTTTACCCTGAATTTGCTCGTCGAGCGGAACGTTTCCTTGATCCACAATTGCATTTCCCGGTTGCCGACCGCAGTGACTCTGACGGTTTTGCCCGTGATGATCCCGGCGCAGTTTTTCCCGAGCGCTACGCAGACGCAGCAAATGTTGGCACCGGTGCAGAAGTTATTCAAGTGGGCAGGCGCTCTACTGCGTGGTATTCAGGTGCTGATATTTCACCGCCGAAGCTCATCTGTTCGGTTGAAAGTCGGACAGCTTCCCGCGAGATCGCAGAAATTTTAGACGGCGCCGATCAAGGAGAAGTTCCGACTGAAATACAGATCGCCCAACTTTTTCGCGCCAGGGGTAGCGATGTCCAAGCAATTGCTGAGTTTGCTGACCACCTGCGCTTGCAGGTAAACGGTGACATCGTTACTTTTGCCCGAAATCGAAATATCAACTACACCAATGTGTGCACATTTAAATGTACTTTCTGTGGCTTTTCCAAAGGTCCACTGAGTTTGAATCTGCGCGGCAAGCCTTACCTCTTGTCCGATTCAGAGATTAGCGAGCGAGTAATTGAAGCCGCCGAATTAGGTGCAACCGAGGTTTGTTTACAAGGCGGGATCCACCCGGACTTTGATGGCGACTACTACGTCCATGTTGCTGAACTGGTCAAGCGAGTTCAGCCAGATATTCATATTCATGGCTTCACCGCACTAGAAGTCTTGGAAGGTTCACGCCGTTTAAGCGTCCCTCTCGTTGACTACTTGATCCGGTTACGTGAAGCAGGGCTGAGTTCATTGCCGGGCACTGCCGCCGAAATTCTTTCCGATGACATTCGGGCGGTAATTTGCCCCGATAAGATTTCTGCTCATGAATGGTTAACTGTTCACGAGACTGCGCACAGCATAGGATTAAAATCTAATGTCACGATCATGTTTGGCACAATTGAAAATCCGGAGCATTGGGCCAAGCACATCGTGGTTACCCGCGATTTGCAATCGCGGACCGGGGGGTTCACGGAATTTGTGCCCTTGCCGTTCGTACACATGGCTGCGCCCATCTATTTAAAGCGTGGATCTCGGCGTGGACCAACTTGGCGAGAAACTGTGTTGATGCATGCGGTCGGCCGGATCGCATACCACGGCTTTATTCCAAATATTCAAGCCTCGTGGGTCAAACTCGGCCCGCTTGGCGCCCAGCAATTACTTAGAGCTGGTGTCAACGATCTTGGCGGCACCTTAATGGATGAAAACATCTCCAGAGCTGCTGGCGCCACCCATGGCCAAGGAATCAGCGATCAAAGCTTCCTCGCTGTTGTCGAACCGCTTGGCCGCACATTAATTCAAAGAAGCACCAGTTACGACCACCTCGGCCAAGTGTCGAGTTTCATGAGCTCCTAGCGGCTAAGAAAGAAGGCTTTCAAGGCACTCCAGCAGCATCGTCTGGGGTGTTCACTGCCACCCCAACATATAAAATAAAACTATCGAGCTGGCACCAATGACGCTTATCGAGCAGAAAGGTTTAGTAGTGCAATGTTTCCCGGTATTTGGCAAGTGGTCATTCCAGCAAAAGAACTGACTGTGGCTAAGTCACGTTTAAATGCGCCTGACCTCGCGCAAGCATTTCTTGCCGACGTCCTAGCGGCTGCGCGGGGTAGCAAAAAAATCCAACGCATCCTTTTAGTGACATCGGACCCCCAACTTGCCATGCTGGGCACGGATTTTGGTGCCGAAGTCCGAGCGGACCCCGGCCTTGGGCTCATTTCTGCTTTGGAGACCGGGTTGGGTCATTGCGACCAAGATTACGGAATGGCCGTAATCCTCGGGGACCTGCCGTGTGTCAGGCCAGCTGATCTAGATCTTTTTCTATCACACGCTTCACACAACCCTGTAAGTTTCCTTCCCGATGCAGAGGGCACTGGATCAACTATGTGGGCCCGACTGCCAGGTGAGTCCGGACTACCCATGTTTGGGCCAAGATCTCGGGCCGCTCACGTTCAATCGGGGGCTCAGGAGATTAATGATCAGGCTTTAATCCGAGCTCGCCGAGATGTTGATACGACCGTGGCGCTGTGGGACGCCGTGAGACTCGGACTTGGTGCACACACGACCAAGCAAATGAAAACCTCAGCGATCATCAGGCCCAGATAGACATCGTCCCCAGCTTTGTCACTACCAGCGGAAGCCAATTACCTTGACTCATCAACGACCACAACAACAATCTCGAATACCACAAGGTCCGGCCGGACTGGTCAGCTTCGCAAGGTAGGGATATCCAAGCTCAGGAAATCACAATTGAATCATCTTTTGAAAATGACCTTTCTTGAGGAGAATGTAACATGTTCAAAAGGTTCTTGTCGGCAAATCAAGACACTTTAAATTGATTCGAGTCCCACGAAAACGGGGGCGGTCCCGTGGGACTTGTGTTTATGGAACCAAGTTTGCGGCCATTTGGCCTACCGGGGTGAACCGTCACGACACAATCGCTATGGGAGCTGCACATGTTTCTTCCCCGTCTCCGCAAACTGAGGCAGCAATCTGTGCCGGACTTGTCGTCCAAACACTGGAAAAACTCAAGCCTTGGGGTGCCAGCGTGTCTCTGTTGGCTTATGACAGGGCAGCTGGACGTAAAGAGCAA